>PPYE01776034.1_pt1 | contig 113404 bp, 109 predicted proteins | sample 1559881 | NCBI WGS metagenome assembly PPYE01 (sample SAMN08240022, study PRJNA423297) | Human gut metagenome, whole genome shotgun sequencing project.
ACTGCTCCGGACGAAGATGGACCGCATATTCAGGAAAACGTTCCACCCCCTGACGGCCGAGCAGCTCCTCAAACTGCTCGTCGAAGCGCTGGCGGAATCCGTATATTGACAGAGTGACGCGACTCATTGCCGGAGGGGAGGCTGTTATCGGCCTCCTCTCCTTTTGCATAGTCTTGCACTGCTTTGCCCTCATAGACTGAGCGTCTCCATTTCCGCGACCGGCTCTATAATGCCTTCGTCGTAAGGGTCCCCGTAGTTGAACTTCGGCCGCACGGGCCATGCTGTCATCTCCCTTTCGGGATATACGGTCAGCAGGGCCGCGACGGCCTCCTCGGATGCGATGGCCGGGTCGAGCCAGCGTTTCTCCTGCTCCTGGGTCAGGATTTTCGGCATCCGGAACGGATTGCCGCCGCCGTTGTGAATCTTCCGCATCATGGCGTTCGCTTCGGTCGTAATCAGCACGAACGACAGCATTTTTTCTCCGGTCTGCGGATGCGTCCACTCATCCCAGAGCCCGGCGATGGAGAAAATCTCCCGCTCCTTCAAGGTCGTGAAGTAATACTGCGCCTTTCCGTCCGGCAGCCGGTGCGGCTCGAAGAATCCGGTTACGGGGATAATGCACCGGTTATGCGGCCACAGCATCCGCCACGGCCATTTCTCGAAAAGCGTTTCGGCACGTGCGTTTTTGAACAGATTCTCCCGGTCGTAACGTTGAACATCTTCGGGCTTCGCCGTACGCGGAACGAGCCCCCACTGCATGACCTGAAGCTCCTCCGAGCCCGAAACGATGACGCAGTGCGGCTCGGCATAGGCGGGAATGACGTAGATTTCCTCGGCCAGCCGAATGTCGTACACGCTGATCTTGTATTTCGGATCGGCTTCCTGCTTCGCCCGCTGCTCCTGTTCCTGCTCGGCGAGAATCTGACGCGCGGCTTCGACGATATCCAGTTGTTTGCCGTACCTTTTGGCGACAGCTGCGGCATTTGCCGATAAAGAGGTGAAAAAGCACATGTTCTTGTTTTTCAATACTGGAGACAAACTCCATGCCTTCATTCCGCCTCGAAGGGGACGGGCTACGTACTACGAGCCTCCGGTTTTCCGTTTTCCGTATGTGAGAAAAACGTCTCTTTTCAGCAAAGTCCTCTGGTTCGAAAACCGGAACCGGTTCGACATCGACTACTTCGGGATACTGCAACCCCGCAGGCAGGTGTCGCACAAGCCGCGGTACCGAAGCGGTATTTTCCACTCCGAAAAATGCGGACGGGAGATTCAGTACGAATCGGGATTGGAACTGGATTTCATAAAGTATCTGGAAGGCAGCGAAGAGGTGCTTTTCTATTGGGAGCAGCCCGTCGATATTCCTTACTGGCGGGGCAAGCTGAAGGCCCGAACCTATCCGGATTTCGCCGTTTATCTCCGATCGCGGCATTTCGTAATCGCCGAGGTCAAGCCCCTCGCCGACATGCTCGACCACCGGGTGCAGGCCAAGGCCGAGGGCATCATGGATTTTTGCTGCCGCCGCGGCTTCGGATTCCTCCTCACGGACGGGCGGCACACCCCGGAGCATCTGCTGAAAGGAAAGATCAACCGCCGGCTGGAACGGGAATTGAAAACCGCCCTCGCCGCAGGTCCGATTCGGGAGGTGCAGTACAAAGCGATCAAGGAACGCTGCGACGCCACGCCCGGCCAGCTCTACCGGGCCATCATCCGCCTCGACCTGAAATATTCGTCTCACCGGTTCAAGCTGCAACGGGACAACCAAAGTCCGATCTTCCGGCAGGTATATTTCCGTAAGAAACGATACGACGAATCGGAGGAAGAGCGGACAACGACCCTGCTCGGTTCCGGACAACATAAGCTATAAGGCGATGTCGATCCGGTCGCTCCAGTTGGTCGTTGGACATTTCGAAAGCATCTCGCGACGCAGCCGGGTGTTATTCTGCCCGGTCAATTCCGCACCCAGCACCACGAGGCGGCTGTCGAGGTTCAGCGGTCCGTTGACCTCGTCCACCGCGGCCTGCAAACGCCGCAGCTGCCCGATATCGGGCCGATGATGAAACATGTTGAGCTGAAGCGCTTCGGCGGGAATAAGGTCCGACAACGTGACAGTAGCGCGTTTGAACAGGAACGGACGTTCGCCGGGGGCGTAGGCCGGCCAGATCGCCCGCAGCAGCGTCATGGCATAAGGCACCATCTCGAACGTATTGTCCGTCGGCACAGGGAATTCGATTTGCAGCCCCCGGAAGGTCTGACGCTGGTACTCGTTGAAGGGATTGGTTTCGATGCCGACGTAGATGCGCCGGGCATAGGAATGCTGGTCGCGGAGCTTGCGGGCCGAGGAGCTGAGGTAACGGACCACGGCGGCCTTCACCTCGTTGAAGTCGGAGGTCATTTTCCCGAATGCCCGCGACGTGCATATCTCCTGCTTGTCGGGCGGCGCCAGTTCCAGACTGATGCAGGGCGTCCCGTTCATCTCGCGCCAGAGGCGGTCGCCGACGACGGTCATGTTCCTGCGCACCCACTCGCGCGGCAGAACGGAGAAATCGTAGGCCGTGCGGACGCCCATCGCCGTCAGGCGCTTCTCATAACGCCGCCCGATGCCCCACACATCGCCTATCGGTAGTTTTTTCAATGCCTCCACGCGCTTTTCTTCCGTGTCGATAATATAGAGCCCCTGCCGGGCATCGTCCGTCTTGGCGAGCTTGTTGGCGGCCTTGGCCAGTACTTTCGTCGGGGCAATGCCCAGACAGATCGGGATGCCGATTCCGCGCCGGGTGGTACGGATGATCTCGCGCCCCAGCTTCTCGAAATCGAAGCCCTCCATTCCCGTGAAGTCGAGGAAGGCTTCGTCGATGCTGTACATTTCGAGGTTGGGGACGAAGGAGGCCCAAATGCTGTGCATGCGGTTGCTCATGTCACCGTAGAGCTCATAGTTCGAGGAGAACGTAACGATGCCGTGTTCCCGAATGGTGTCTGCTATCTGGAACAGCGCGTCGCCCATTTTGACGTATTTCTTTGCTAATCTGTTCATCGCTATCGCACAGCCGTCGTTGTTCGAGGCCACGATAATGGGCTTTCCGTGCAGCCACGGCTGCATGGACTCCTCGCAGGAGCAGTAAAATGAATTCCCGTCGGCAAGGCCGACCATCTGGCGGGGATTCAGGGGCAACAGTTTCCGGCTCATCCCACACCTCCCTTCTTCGTTCTCAGCTGCCGGATGGAGTGAGTGACGATGCCCCATATCAACCGTTCGTTCTCGCCGGTAATCCGAATCGGAGCATAGTCCCTGTTGCCGGGCATCAGCCAGATCTCCCCGTCGTCGTGCACCTCGACGTATTTCATGGTGAAGCCTTCGGAGGTGACGCATACGGCAAGATCGCCCCACCGGGGTTCGAGCATCCGGTCCACGATCACCGAGTCGCTGTCCTCGATGTCGTCGTCGATCAGAGAGATGCCCCGCACCTTCCCGAAGAAGGTGCTGACCGGGTTGGGAATCAGCTCTTCGTTCAGGTCGACGAACCCCTCGACGGGAACGTCGCTCTCCGGAAAATACGAGGCTCGGATCGCCCGCCGCTCGAACAGCGCGGGTTGTTCCTTCTGCGGCAGGCGGTCGATAAGGCGTGTGCGCCGTCGCTTGAACCGCCGGATTTTGATGACGACCGTAACGACGCCCAGCACCCGCGCTTCGGTTTCGCTGTCAACAGGAAGCGTGTCGTCCGTACCGCCGCCGAGAAGCCATAGCTCGCGCCCCCGTTTGCGGATATATTTCAGCACCCGTTCGCCGCAGACCTCGCAAAACGCCAGGTCCCAGGTGCGCGGTGCGAGCCGCGTGTCGAAAAGGATGCCGTCGCCCTGCTCCAGCTCCTCCTCGACCAGATAGTAATCCCGAACGCGGGCATAGTATGTCGCACCCGGACTCAGTATGAGGACTTCGTTCAGGTCGATGCGGTCGCCGATATAGTCCGCGGCCGGCGACGGGAATCCCGCCGGAATGCCCTCGCTGACGTAGGGCAGCGATTTGACAGTCGTCGTTATAAGACCGTATATATCGAAATGAATATTCATCGTGCATAATTAGGCGCAGGGGCATACGGGGTGTCGGCACGCAATGCCGTCGGGCATCGTGTCGTCGTTTCGACAAATAGTTAAGCGGGGCTCTGCCGGTTCCTGCCGGCTGTGTAGTGTGAAATTGCGTCGTTTCCTCGGTACTCCCTGCGGAGTTCGTTCGTAATCGAACGAAAATATCGTGCCTATGTTGTATCGGCAGCCAGTACCAGCATTCCTAAATGTTATTACCTTACGAATATACATTCCGCCCCAATAACCGCATGCCGCGTTGTACTGATATACGAAAAAAATTATTATATTGCATCCCGATCAATTCCAATGTCATAAGTACCTATGAAACGTTTTTTACTGGCACTGTTTCTATTTACCGCGCCAGCAACCTTACAGGCAGCATCCCTCCTCGAAGGACGCATTTACATGAAAAACGGCTCGGTCATCGAATGTACGGGCAACGACAGGTTGAAAATGCCAAAAAAATCCGGCAGATTGAAAATATTCCGAGATGCTTTTCAAAAAACTAAAACCAAAGAGGTATTACCGGCCGGAGATATAGATTCGGTGATCTGTTGGCACACCAAAAGCCCGGAACACACACGTAAATTCATCTTCGGGGCAAAACCCGGATGGATGTGGGTTTACGTTGAGACACCATATATAAAAGCCTGCATATATTCGAAAAAAGGTTACGGCATCAACACCAACGGCGGTATACAGGTCTGGCAACGACGCAGATGGTTCAGCCGGTCGCGCGCGGCCTACTTTCTGCAAAAACACGGTAGCAGTGAATTTCAATGCGTCGGCAGCGCTTACCGCCGGTCGAAAGACGTATTCCGTGAGCGTATCGCTCGTTACATAGACGATGATCCCACGCTGGCCGAGCGTATACGCCAATCCAATGCCTATCGGGATAAAACGATCCTTATGCTGCATGACTACGATCCGACCAGAAATTAACCCTAATATCAAAGCACATGAAACAGTTTTTACTTTTCGCTGCCACCATGTTCATCATGTTAGGCACGACGGATCGGGCGGAAGCCAAGAAACCTCAGGATCAGGAATTCCGCCGCGTAGTGGTAACCCTTAAATCAGGAGAGAAGATCGACGGTTATCTGCACAGGGGATGGCACGCCGAATCGTCCGTACTGAAAAAGGAGAACTACTCGTTCAAACTTGCCAAAACTCCCGACGATAAGGAGCCGGTCAAATATACTGCCGATGATGTGGAGAGCGTCGAATACGTTGAAAAGACCGAAGCCAATCCCGACGGTATCCGTTGGGAAGCTCGCGATATCGCCTCTCCCGGCCTTTCAGACCGCAACCGCTCTTTTCACCGCATGGTTTGCCTGAACAAGGCCGGCCAAAACGCCACGGCTTACTGGTGGAAGATATGGACTACCGAGCGGATCGGCAACACCGACCGACGGGTGTTGAAAACCATGTACGGCATCCGTTTCCATAATGATCCCGACAAGATCGTCTATCCGTATATGTTAGTCAGCTCCGTGCTGATGGACAAAAAGTATCCGGGCCTGAAAGACTTCTGCAAAAAATGGTTCAAAGGGCCCGAAGGGAAAGAGCATAAAAAAGAGGCCAAGGAGAACGATGCATGGATACTCGATATGTATGATGCATATCTGCAAAATCAGCAAAAATAGAATACAGCCGTATACGACAACTCGATCATATGCTTGAATTTTCGTATCTTCGGCTTTGTAGAAGACTCGAAAATTCAGACATATGTAATCTTGATCTTGACTCTTACCGCAGAATATGGCGCCCTGTCAGGTATGGGTCATCCAACCGTGAAACGGCTCGTCGATGAAACAGCACGAGCGGTCCGGACGGCCATGATAAACCAATCCGCCGACAACGCCCAAACGCCCGTCGGGATAGCGTTCCTTGAAAAGGAATGAATGCGGTGCAAAGTCTTTGTAAAGTTCGATCTCGCACGGATGATGGGGATTTTGCTCCCGCCGTTCGAGTCGTTGCAGACACTCAAAGAGTGTCTTGTCGCCGATGCTTTCGGCGTACTGAACTACCTTGTCGTAATGTTCCTGACACATGATTTTCATAATAGTCCGGATTTTCGTTAGTCTATATCGCAGCCAATGAAGGTCTGTTCGTTGATAAGTAGGTAGTAATAACCGTTACCGCATCCGCGGTACTCTTTGGAGAATCCTGCGGCCAGGTCTCCAACCCAGTGGTAGCCATCATCCTTATCGCAGGGCTCCACCCATAGCGAACCGTCGTAGCCGCGGAAATCAAACCGACCCGAGTGGAACGGCGTGCGGTTTTTGACGGCCTCGCAGAAAGACCGGTAAGTCGTTTCGCCGCACCATTTGCGCACGGCATCGAGCGTAATGATCTGCCCGTCGATGCAGGTGCCGGTCGTGATCCCGTTTTTATAGAGACTTTTTCTATAATCGGCATTCTGGATATTGCGGATGAATGGGCTTGTGAATCCCGCTTTGGCCGCTTCCCGTTGGAATTTGCGGATCAGACGGCGATTGATTTCCTCAGGGTCTTTGTCCGGAGCCGGTTTGAAAATCTTTTCGATGCCGTCCCAGTCGCCGAACCCGAAGCCATACCTTCGTCTACCGATACCGATGATGCCGCAAATGTTTTGATCGCGGTTGTAAAACAGGCGTCGGCGTCGACCTTGATACTGGATGTACAGGGAGTTCGGGGTTTCTGGATTGCGTAAATATTGTTCTGCTTCGTGCATGGTAAATGGATATTATATTAATACATTGTATCGCGCAGCCTCGGATGCACAGGGACCTGAACACTGGCTCGCTCACAGAGGTCGATGATTCGGCAAGTCTGCGTGTCCACATCATCCAAATCGAGTGGTATACGGATGACGGGATTATTCTACGCTGTAACTTTGTTTGTAGGGCATGACTCTTCGTAGATTAACTCTTCGAGTGTCATGTCCTGCGGTTGCCTGATGTCGTCTTCCGGTCTGACGAAATAGCAGACCGTGGTATGCCGCCCGTGGTCCTTGACGAGTTTCACGGGTTGGGGCGTGTTGTAGATGCGCCGCTCGGAAACGGGAGCATCGAGCGCATCCCATTTCTCTTGCGATACGGCGGTCTGCTCATCCCGATAGCACCAAATGATGACCGATTTCGGGTCGAGAGCCGCGAATACCGTTCCTTCGTAATCGGAGAGAAACTGCCGGAACTCCTCCTCCGAGCCGAACGAGATGCACTCGCCCCGGTAAAGGTCACCGTCCCGACGTTCCGGCTCCTTATGAAGGCTGACCTTACGCCACTTCTCGGTGGAGAAATCGCCGTAAAGCGGCTCCGGTTCCCGGTATTCCCACAGCGGCACCTCAGCGCAGAATCGGACAGCACCGTTACCGCAGGCGCCGCAATGTCCCCAATCGCAGAAATCCCCCTGCACGCTTCCGCGCGGATGCAGTGCCCGCGACGTTACGGCCGTAAAAGGCCCTCCGCTCACCGCGCAGCCGATGCCGCCGGCTATCCTCCACACGAAGGGAACGTACGGACACAGGCAGATCGAAAGCGTTCCGCCTTCACGGACGGCTTCGATCAAGGCGTTGCCGTAGAAGTCACCGTAGCGCGTGGTATAGCGCACCCGGTCGCCGACCTGCGGGACAAGCGGGTTGCGGGTACGTTCGATGTGACGCACCAGCTTATTGGCCATGTCCACGTCCTCTTGCGTTAGGTGGTGTTCATGGTCGTAAAGCGTATTCATCGGCAGCAGCGTTTCGCGGCTGTACCGATCTTCGGTTTTATCTTGTTGCATATTACTGATAATGAAAGCGCCGCGGCCGAATGGCCGCGGCACAGGTTAAACGATCTGTTTTACATGTTTTAGGCAGCTTCGGCCGGAATCGCTTCCGAAGAGTCTGATTCTTCCTCGCCAGCCATGCGCTCGGAGATCATGCGTGCCGCCCGGTTCACGTCCGTGAGGATGTCAAACAGGTAGGTCGGCTCTTTATGGAACTCCGCCAGCCAGTCCTTGATATAGGCGGCGCTCTCCTCGCGGGGCGTCGTGGCGAAGCCCAGCATCGCGCCGCACAGGGCCGCCGTAAGTTCGGCAACTAGTTCCTCCCGGATATAACCGGCATCTCCGTAGCAAGCGCCAAAAGAACGGTTCAGACGCTCCGGATGTCCCGTACTATGCGTGACTTCGTGGAGAAGGGTCGTATAGAATGCCGCACCCTCCGGAAACTGCCGCTTTTCGGGGCAGACGATCCGGTCGAGCGTCGGCAAATAGGAAGCCCTGTTACCGGATTTGAGCAGGATGGGACAGAGCCACGACTGCTCCGTCAGCATCCGGTCGAGGGATTCGCACGTCAGACCGTCCGAATAGTCTTTCGGCCCGGTCGGTGTCGTAAGCGCGGCGTAACGCTCCGGCTGTCGCTCCGGCATATCCGTCTGGTCGATGTTGAAGACCGGATAATAACGCATCACAGGCAGCGCGTCGTATTGCCGCCGCTGCTCCTGCGACAGGCGGTAGTATTCCGCCAGTTCGATCTTTTTGCGGGTCTCCTTATGGCGGATATACAGTTTCCAGAAGAAGACCGGAAACGAACCGGAGCCTTTGAGGATGTTCAGGCCCTCCTCTTTGGCCTGCTTGAAGGTCATAAAGAGCGGCGTGCGGTAGTCTGCGATCTCCGTGAGGAACAGCAGCATCAGGGTATTCCCGCCCCGGTAGGGCGTGCCGCGCAGGTTGCGCGGAAGACCGTGCGCGAGGTCGGCGATCCACGGCTTGCGCCATTCTTCGGTGAGCGTTTCCATTTTCTTTATCATCAGCTCCGTCAGCTGCGGAGCGATCTTTTCAATTAGGTTTTTATTCATTGTTATAGTAATGCAAAGACGGAGCAGGCATGACCTGCTCCGTCGGTTGGACATTTAGCTCGTGTTGTTACTATGCCGCCGTTTTCATCACCTCCGGCATCCGGGTGTCGGGTTCGATATCCGGGTCCATCGGAATGACCAGCGGTTCCGGCTTTGGCTCTGCATCGGGCGTCTCGTCCGGCAGCAGGTCGGGAAGCTCCTCGGACTCGACGTCCGGAGCCTCCTGCATCGAGACCGCCATCTCCTCGGCTTCGGCTTTCGCCTGCAAGGCGTCGATCTGCTCTTGAAGACGGGCTTTGCGACGATCGTAGACTTTCAGATACTCCTGCTGCACCTTCTGACTCTGCTCCGTGAAATTCATATCCGCGAAGCGGCACATCATTCCCGTCAGGAGCGTTTTGTCCGTACAACGGAAATCCGGAGCCGCCGAGCGGAAGTAGTCCACCAGATACGCGCGAACCAGCGCCGCCTGCTGCTTGGCCGTGATACGTCCCGCCGCGGCGAACTGCTCCCGGTCGGTCAGGTAAGAGCCCTCCTTGGGCCGGAAACCGCACTGACGGAGTTTCGAGTCGCTCATTACGCGCTGCATCACGGCATAGTAGAACATCTGCTGCTCCTCTTTCTGCAAAGGCTTGTTTGCAACCTTTACATCGAGGAAGACCCGCTTCATATCGGTCGTGATATGCTCGTAGCAGATTTCCCGGTTGCGGCGATCCTGCTGCATCAGCCCTTCCAGCGGAGAAGGCGGGACGACGGTGACGAAGACCTTATGCTCATCGTCCTGCCCCTCGTTTACCGTCACTTCCCGCTCCTCATCCTCGATTTCTTCGTAGCGGATTTCAATATCGAGGTTGCCGATGATGGCGTATTTACGCACACGCCCTTCCGAGATGTCGAATTCCAACTGCTGCGTCTGTTCGGCAAACACCGCCATTTCGGCCCCGTATTCCTCTTTGGCCGCAGTGAAATCCTCTTCCGACTCGAACTCCTCGGCCTGCGGGGCGTCGGGCATCTGCGGGGCCTCGTCGTAGTAACCGATATGGTATTCCAGCTCTTCAACGTGGTAGCCCTCTTGTTCGAGTGCTTCCAGCACCGCAGCGGGTGTTTCGCTGTCCGTAGCCAGCGTCGTACGCGGATCGTCCTTGAGGAGTTTCACGGCTTTCTGCACCAGAAACTCGTCATTCTTGCGGATCATACACTCGCGGTTCTGGCAGCCCGCGCAGCCGCCCGTACATTCATCCTTGAACAACACCTGATTGGCTGTGTTGTGCTGGCAGGAAAGGCACTCCGTCTTGTCGAAGTTGTAGCTTTCCAGCTTGGTCATGTAACGCTCGTAGAGCCGCCGGGCGATGTCCTTAATCCGCGCCGTCTTCCATGAGCTGTAACATCCTTCAGCGAAATGATCGTCGTAGACCTCCTGCTGGATGTCGGCGGGATATTTGGCGATCTCCGTAGCGACGCCCACCGAAATCTCATCCTTGTCGAGCATCCCTGCCAAGGCGTCGATCAGTTCGCAGAGTTTCAGACGCGAGCGGATATAGGCCTCCGACTTGCCGAACTTGCCCACGAGGCTCTCGATCGTATGCCGCCCCGACTGCAAGGCCCGCTTGTAGGCAGCGGCTTCCTCGCGCGGACGCACGTCCTCGCGCTGCAGGTTCTCCGTGATGGCGGCATCCTCGGCCTCGGCGTCCGACAGCTCCCTGATAAGGGCCGGGATGAATTGCAGGCCCGCCATAGCGGCGGCCCAGTAACGGCGCTCGCCGTAGACGATCTCGAAACCCTCGTCCTTGGGCCGCACGCAGATAGGTTGCAGAACGCCCGACTGTTTAATGCTCTCGGCAAGTTCCAGCAGTGTATCCTCACGGAAGTTCTTGCGGGGATTGTAGGTCGAATTGACGATCTTGTTCAGGTCCAGCAGCCGGACATTCGTCTCGGCATGAACTTCCGGCTGGTCTATGAACGGACATTCCTCATCAGCCGTTTTTTGCGATTCGATAGGCGCTTCTTCGGGAATCTCGGCACGTGCCGCATCCCGTGCTTCCTGTCCGGCGATGTCGGGAACAGCCGTCTTGCGGTTTGCGCTCTTGCCGTTCTTCTTCGGTTGCGTGTTCATTTTCGTAGTCTGCATAACATCTAACAGTTTTTACCGTGTGTCTCACGTGTTTGCAGCCTGCACGATCTTTATCGTATTATCTTGCAAGCCAATGAATAATATGTTATGAGGCTTTATATCCCGAACGGATCGGTTGCCTCGGGAAGATTCATAAGCCCGCGGCGAAGGTGCAGGGGCGGAAAAATACCGAAGCCTTGGCGAGGATGATTTTTCCGCCCCCGGAGCCGGAGAGGGAGGCGCAGCCGACCGTCCCGGGCTTATCTTTCCCGAAGGCAACCGAGGAGTAGAAGAACTTCTTTTTTTCCTTTCAATCACTCATGATTTAAAGAGAAAGGATTTTTGGAAGACTTAACTCTTTTATGTATATTTGATTAATGAGTAAAAACTATATCTATGCTACATTTTGCACTTATTGCAGTAAAGGTTGGTAAAGATTGCTATCCTAATATCATAAAAGTTCAATTCTGGAAATTATATTCCGAATGATCAATAACCTCTCCATCAAACTGCTAAAAAAATCGCCCGGACAATATTTCCGAAGAAGTTCATATGGTAAAGGGAATAGATGCGGAATTGTTTTTATTATCCATTACGAATTATGTTGCTTAAAATGCAAGAATGACGAGGTTATGATTGATCTCGGATATGGGTTCAAACCTTATGTAAGCAGTTAGATGTTGAGCCCAGATGTGAAAATTCCATAGGTGAAATGGGAATAACCCATGAGGATATTTACACTATTCTGCATAACTTCTTTTATACGATCGTATGCAACTACTCTTTACACTAATCTTGAAGGTTACATCGAGGAATCCAGCGACAATAAATCAATATTACAGCAGCACATATTCCCGTTTTATGGGATGTTACACGAATTTGAAATCGGCTATGGAAATGCGGCGTTGGGAAGACGAAAGGATTGTCTGCAACACCGTCCTATTACTACCATTCTGAATACAGCATAATGTTCATATCGAAATCCATAGCGAAAAGATTCCGCAACTCCGCTTCAGTATTGTTACACGACGGAGCAAACGAAGCCGGCGTTCCGAAAATCGTAGTCAGGTAAGTGAACTCCGTATGGGGCAAATTCGAACCGAGCGGACGTCAAGGCGGTGTCTGTTTCTCCACCTTATCCGACCGCCCCCAAGCTACCTATGCAGACCTGTTAGGCTACCGCACCGGAACAGAGGCCAGCATCCAGCTTTTGATATACAAAGACTATTTCTGGCGGTCGAAAATGCCGTACCACGACTGGCCGGATTTTCTTCGGCAAGCAGCTGAAAATCTGTTTGCTCCCCGAACGGGCACTGCCCCTCATATCACCGTCTCAAAACTCACAACCACGACTATCGGTTCTGCGACAAGTGGTGCGGAAACCGGCTCTCCTTTGTCCGCCTGCGAGACGCCAAGAAAGCCGCACGCGAGCAAATCGGAGAAAGCGTAACCATATTCTCTAACAAGACCGGAGACATCGTCTGTTTCGCCCCGGCATCGGGATATTGTCCGCCCTGATTGTCTTGTGAAAGAACTAAATACACTCAGAATCCCGAGAAATCTCCGGAAAGTTGTCATCTACAGTACCGGGTATGCCGCCATGAATAGAGTATTCTTTGGCTGAGATAGTAGATCCTGTATCGTTTTCGTGGTCTTCTTTACGGAACAGAATGGGAATAGCTTCCGATTGATAATATTCCTCTTCATTGCTGACAGCATACCTTATTTCATACGCCTCATCGAAAGGAGTGACCAAAAAGAGCCGAATTGATGCAGAATACAGATACAAAGGATGTCGTACCATTTCGCCAGGTAATACGGGTTTCGTTTCACCTTGTCTTATAGCGATGTAATTGTCTTTGGGCTTTATGGTTATATCGGAATGATGTTGGTCTGTATGTACGATGATACGATAAACTTCGATGGGATAGGAAAGGTTTTTGACCAATATTTTCATGCCCCACATCATATCATGTTTCAATGTAATCTGAATTTTGGGATATAGGGTATTGCCTGCTTGAATTCTTGCCATCTCATATTGGCGGGTAAAGGTTGTTGCCATTTGGGACAAACTGTCAATCTGTTTTTGTGTTCCTCTCTGGCTTTTAATCACATAAATAAAGGTTCCTGCGGTTGCCAATGCACCGAGAGTTGTAATACAATTGATAATTATTTCAAACCATGACATAAACTTTGGATTTATTTAGGCATAAAGCCATATGAGCCTAAAGTTTCATTGAAAATTTGAATATATCGTTCTAGCGTTTTTTTGTCTCCCGGTTTTACATTCTCAATATAAAGTCTTTGAATAAAAGAAATAAATATTTCATTAGGCATGGACCCTTCCAGACCTATTTTATGCCAAATTATATCAGCAAATATTTTTTCATGATGTAATCTAATAGAGGCCGCTTCGATTGCCATTCGGTGCATTGCTTTTTCAAATGTTATATTATCCACCTCCAAATAACACTCTTCTTCCGTTCCATTATTATTTACGGCAGATTTAATATATTCTTCCAATCCGAGGTATGTAAAATCTTCTGGAAGATCCGTCTTATCAAATTTGGCACAAAGAACAGTATCCCCCAATGTTAATGTAAGGATACCAAATTGCTCATAATAACGGCCTCCTAAATATGCCATTCCATTAGGAAGATATGATGGAGCACGAAGCATTCTATAAGAGAAATTACATCTATCTACAATTTTATCTGTATTATTTCCTGATTTTATCGCATCAAAATATTCATTTAGGGCATTCCCAAGAGCTTGCTCAATATCAGAAGGTAATGAAAATTCAAATTGTTTAGATATGGACATCCTCCAAACTATTGATATCCAAAAGAAATATGCTAAATGTACATTTGGTATTTTTCCCTTTTGAAGACACTCTGCATAGGGCGCTTCCAAATACACAGACAAGTTTTTCTCACATTCCGGACAGAAAATGTAGTCTTTTGAAACTGTATTGTTTTTCAATTCTTTTTCTATTCGTTCATCTGATAGCTTTTGAGTATCAACAAGCTCCTCTATTTTGGTATCAGGAATAGCTCCCAAGTACAATTTCTCCTCCAAAGGAGTCATTGTAAACATAACATCTTTATCTCGTTTTCCACTACCATCGTAACTACATACTTTTGCAACAATAAAACTCGGAATAATATGCGAGTTCGTCTTTGACGCTTTGCTTTTTTTACATATCAAGCAATCTTGGAATTCCATAACTCTTTATATATAAATATTCAATTAAACAAATACAAAAATTATCTTCTATGCAACTCTTTATACAAAGATAGCGATATTCGCATAAATGTGTTAAATGAGATACTTAAAAAATTATAATTAACACAATAAGGCATTGGTAAATAAAGTAATCCAGTTTGATAATGCCAGCAGTACTCCCAAAAACATAAAATACTATCAACCATGAACAGAAACAGATGAAACAACTCGAAGACGCGAAAGATTCTTTGGACGAAATCATCGCCACCTTGAACGATATCCGGGACGAAGGATAGGTCGCCTACGACAACAAGCCTGAAAGCCCCCAATCGTCGGACAACGGCACCCGTATGACCGACGCCATCGATACCATCGACGATGCCATCTCCTCTGTTGAGGAAGCCCAACAGCACATTGACACGGCGGCCAAATAAAAATAGCCGGCAGAAATGCATCGGCTCATTCTCCCGAACCATTATTCTTTATATGAGTCCATAAATTGTAAAAAGCAATGTTATGACAATAGAATAATTATTACACAGCTACTTCCAGCGAGAGGCGAAAGCCTCCGAACAACTCAACACCATCGAGCGGGCAGAAGCTGAAAGGCAACCCGTACCGCGACTTAACATTACGGTCCCGAACTGCACGAACGAGGTTATCCGCCCCATACTGAAAATGGTAGTCGAAGAACTTCACGAGTCCGGATTCACGGTGCCGCCTTCAAAACAGTGCAGACTGGCCAACGGACTGTACCAGATACGAACCCAGAAAACACTGTCTCGGAGGCTTTCGTATCCCTCCAAGAACAACCATAAACTCTATTTCGCCCCTCTGTTTTATCGCAAAGCCGGCAATAAGCAGGAAGTGAAGACATTGAGGCAACTGGTAAGTTTGCTCCGCGCAGATCTCAACAAGCGGGGACTGCTAATTCTCCCGAAACACCTTTAACTTAATCCTACTTCTTACGCCAATCGGGATCTCCATTGCGTTAAGCGAGGAGTTGAGCAGCGTAATCGTGAGCTTCACGGGAATTTTGGGTCCGATAATGAAACATCCATTTCTGACCGCACCGGGGACATTCCCAGACGACCATCGTACCGGCAGAGGTATCGGCAAGGCCCAGCAGCAAGGTCTACGTTGCAATGCGGCGGTTCAAAACCACATTCATAACAGGTATAAATACCTCGGTTATAACGGCCCTGCGGCGGAACACGCAGGACCAAAGGAATATCGATCATGAGTATATCCATTTAGGCATTAGTATCTTCGGACAAGACCGCAACTCCGTCATTCGCGCAATAGTCGAAGCGCATCAGCTTTGCGACACGGGCATACTCCTCGTCGTAATATTTGTCGTATTCCTTTTGAAACCCCTCTTTGTAACGGGTTCCGCTGTCGGGATCGTCGTGGTCATCGGCATCCACAAATGTTTCGAAAGGTGCATCGTGCGCGTTCAGCAGTCGTCCGACGGCCAGATCGCAGGCAATTTCCATAATCGACGCATTGATAGCGTCCTTATGGTTACGGTAATATTCGTTTAAATTCATGTTTTAGTTGATTATAATGTTTTGGTTTGAGTTATTCCGATCGATATCCGTAATGCGAATCGGATTTATCCCGGGGATTCATCCGGCAGACTCTTTCCAGATTCGGATTTGCACCTCTGCGGATTGTCCGTTCCATCACGACTCGCAGGTGTCGACAAGCATTTGGTAGTTCTTTTCGGAAGGTTGTCCGTGATACGGTTTCCATCTGCGGCCGAGTAAATCATAACCGTAGGATCTCCGTTATTGTTTTCTATGTCCAGTGGATATTCCGTTCCGGGAATTTGATAAGTAGCATCTTCCTGATAGGTCGGATCGTTTGACAGTTCGTCGAGTTGACCGTCAGCACACAGGTCCTTGATTTTCCGGACAGCCGTTTCGAGATTCTCGGCTTCAATACTGAAATACCGGCAATCTATGACAGTAATTTTTTGATTCCGATAAAATTCATAGCGTTTCATTGTGCAATTATTTGAGGTTAATACTTCGATACTTCCAGTCCTTTTTTCGTCATGCTCATCGAGAAGCCCGCCTCATGGAGCTGTTTCAGTACCGAAGCGTTGCTCTCATGGATAAGAAGCGGATAGACTTAGGAGTAGTTGTCGGCGATCGGTGTGTTGAACGACACCGTGATCCGGTTGTTTCGGGTGATGATTTCCAGCGCACGCCGGAAATCGGATTCCTGCATGTTCATTCGTTGCATAATGTTTAAGAGTTATCGTTGTTGTTTTCAGACCATTCGTCGAAAGCCGTCGGGTCGTAGAGGCCGTACCGGCGTATTTCGGCGTATGCCTGTCCTGCTTGAAGGAGGGGCTGCCGGGAGACGAACGTTCCGGTGAAGTTTACAAGAGCCAGCGGAACGAGCCACTGAAAATCGCTGCCCCGACCGCCCATAACCTCGCACGAGTGAAAATCTGCGGGAAGGGTTTCGGAATCGAGGCGAGACATGGTGAAAAGAGCCGGGATACCGTTGATCTCGGCGGCGCGGAAATCCCGGATATCCGCGAAAGGGATGGATGATTCGTATGCCATACCATTGAAATAATGCCGCCCGCTCTTTTCGGAGCAGGCGGCAGATGATTAAAAAAAGATTCGGTGCCACGCTCCGCGCAGATAGACGTTACCTTCCACATAGAGCGAGTATAAGTCCGTAGAGACAATCCGCAGGAACAGCGTTCCATCGTTGTGCAATTTCCCGATCTGACGCCGGAACGCCTCGGCGGGAAAGGGTTTGCACGAGATGAACCGTCCGCGAACCTCTGCGTCAGAGGGGAGGTATTCGTACAAGCGGTAATTGAGCGCCAGCCAGCGAAGGATTTTGCGGCGGGTTTTCGCATCGTCCGTCCGCAGTGTGAAACGGTTGAAACAAAGATTGTTCATCAGAAATAGGAATTAGTTCAGTGACAAGGCACGGCAGAAATAGTCCGTATAATCGAAGTCCAGTTCCAGCCCCGAACAGGCCGTTTCAAGATCGCCGCAGCACAGCGCGCCGGCATCCCGCAGTTCCCGCAGGCTGCGAAGTTCCGCGGCCAGATATTCTTCGGCACGCCGTTCGCCGCAGTGGCATGCGGAGCAGATATTTTCGATAATAATGTTTCGTTCCATAGTCGTCTTCATTTTAGGTTATACAACCGGGCAAAATAGTTGTTCACGCCCGGAATCCGCTTCTTGTAGTAAGGCTGGTTGTCCTTACACCATGCGGCAAGTTCCTGCTTCGAAGCAGAAGGTTTGCGCCAGCTTTTACCAGCCATAATCCGTTCGACCTCCGGGGCCAGACTTTCAATGAAATGCTGCACGGTCCAGCCTTCCCAGATAAGTTTTTGCAAGTAGATCGCTTTCGTCGTACTCATTGCTGTAGTCAATCAAGCTTTAAGTATGAGTTTGTTGTCGGAGAGTGCAAGGAAATCATCGAGCGTGCGGCAGCGATAATCCAAAGAGATCTTTTCGCTGTAATCCGTCTGTCTTATTTCGAAAGTATAGGTCAGGCCGTGTCGAATGATATGGCCGCGGCTTTTGTCCTTGTTCCAGACGACATCGGGTATTGCCTCCAACCGGTTGCGGTACCCCGTCATTTTTCGTTCGTTCTCCGCATCGATACGTTCGAGGTTCCGGAAACCCTGCGTGAGGAATTCCACCCAATCGTCAATCTTCTTTTTGGTGAAGACCCCGATACGATTCGGTTCGGATTGCTTGTCGAAAGCCTTGCCGTAGGAGTAGTTGTCCGCATATCGGAAGAACGACCAATCAAATCGGAGGTCGTAATAGGGTTTTGGATAGAAGTATTGGCGGACGAGAAACAGGATGCCGTTTCTCCAGAAGCCGGTGCAGACTTCCTCGAAATAGTTCTTTAGCCTGTCTGCATCGTGTGTAACACGGTAGAACAAGGCTGCTTCTGGAACGAACTCCTGCACTATTTCCAATACGGCCGATGCGCTTTGAATAGTCCGCTCTACGTTATCCTCGGCATTGGCGAGCAGCAGTTCGTCAAAGGTCGACTGATCGATCCACTTTCTCATCGCTGAACAGCCTGCCTGCGGCAGGATTCCGTTTCCCGCAGGTAGTCATTCAACGTCGGAATAAGGATCGTACACTCGGCATCGGGTTGTCTGAGAAAACATTTTACTTTTACCGATGCTTCCACACCGTCCCGGGCGTAGGTCTTGAAGCGGTAGTCGTAGCCTGCTACCGCAATTTCGAACTTCTGATTCTTCATCTTCGAAATGAATTTTGGTTTGACATACGGCCGGCGAATACCCACTGTGAAAGAGAAGCCGGCTTCGGGGCAGAAAATTCAGCGGCAGGGGCAGCCCGCAGTCGGTCTTTTTCGCGCGATACGACCCGAAGGGTGGAGATCGTGCGAAAAAGCCGAAAAGGGCGTAAGACCCTGACGCTATCTTGCCCCGGAGACGGCGATCACAAAGGAATTCTAATTATTACTCGTGCTGCCTCAAAACAAAAAGGGACTGCTGCGAATGCAGTCAATCCCTTTCGGTCAGCGCACTGTGAACTGTGGTATCCGGGAGAGGGTCTTCCGCAACTTCCGGCGGTAGAAGTGTTCCGTAAGCGCGATTAGCTCGTAGGCATCGTAGAGCATCTGTCCGTTGACGGCACGGGCGCGGATCATCCGCTTTTTGCGGCATTGTTCGAGCTGGTGACGGTCCATACCCAGCACCTCGCAGACCTTGCGGGCCGAGAGGAACATCGGGCGGTCACTGTGGCTCAACAGGTGTTCGAAGAGCAGCGTGGATTGTGTCAGCATGAAATGCGTGCGGAGCAGTTTCTCCAAGGCTCCGGACTCCACCAAATAATACTTGTTAGGCATAGGGCTATGAATTAAAGGTTCTTGATTTGGTTTTTCAGTTCCTTCCGCTGCCGGTACTCCATATCGATCCGCTCGACAAAACGGTTTATTTCGGCAACGGAGAACATGAGGCGGCGCCCGAAGCGGAAGCCGGTGAGCTGTCCGCTGACACAGTAGCGGCGCAACTGGCGATCGCTGATCTTCAGCAAATCGCAGACCTCGCTTACTTCAAGAACCGGAGTGCCGCAAAGCATGTTCCGGTGCCGTTTCATATAAGCGATATCCTCGCGGATCTCGCGGACGATTTCCAAAATCTCATCGAGTCGTTCCATAATCTCGGATTGCAGTTATTTCTCGCTGCAAAGATGCAACGTCCGAATGATGAGTTCACATAAGGCAGGTAAATACCTGATATATTATTTTATTGCAGGTGTTATGCCTATACGGAGAATTTCGTTGCCAGTTTATTCCGAAGCATCGTAACCTCCCGGTCGATCATCGGATGGGTGACTTTCGCATAAATTTGAGTGGTGGTTATATTTTTGTGCCCCAGCATCTTCGAAAGCGTTTCCAGAGAGACGCCGTTCGACAGGCAGATCGTCGTGGCATATGTGTGCCGCGCAAGGTGGAACGAAAGCTGCTTGTCGATACCACACTCCCGGGCTATATTTTTTAGACTGTCATCGATAGTTTTGATGCCAGACATATGGAACAAGTGCCCGTCATGGGTCAAACCTCGGTACTTGCTCAAGATGAACAACGGATAAGGTAGCAACTTGACAACGTATTTGGTTTCGGTCTTCTGACGGTTGCCGCTGATCCACCACTCGCCCTGCGCATCCTGCTCGATTTGATCGTAGGTCAGCGAGGCCATGTCCGCATAGCAGATGCCCGTGAAGCAGGAGAAAAGGAACATATCGCGGTTGTAGTCCTGACGCTTATACCTCAGCTCGGTAGTCATCATACGCCGGAGTTCATCTTCCGTTAAAAAAGTGCGGTCCGGATTCGGAGCTGTATACTGATAAAAGGAGAAGGGGTTGCGCGGTATCCAGCCGTTGTTGAACGCGATTTTGACAACGTATTTCAGGCATTTGAGATAACCGCTGACGGTCGTAGGCTTGAGCCCCAGACCGGATTTGAGGTAGACGTGGTATTGCTCGATGAACGACTGCTCCAATTCTGCCAAGGGCATATCGCTCACGTTATACTCCTGACGAATGAAAGCCCGCAGATGGTCGGTGGATTTGCGGTAACGCTTCCATGTGCCATGGCTGCGGTCAATGCCGACACGTTTCTTGAGGTCGACAGTAAACTTCTCGAACGCTTCGAGCAGCAGCCGGTATTTCTCCCCGAAGCCGAGATAGGCGTTTTTGACCTTCTCAGCCGTAACGTACGACTCCCGGTCGCAGATAGATTGATAGTGTTTGCCGATCTGGGTGCGGATATTGTCTAGATGGCGGTTGATGCGATCCGCTTCGAGACTACGGCCTTTGGCGCGGCCGCCGCGGACCTCCCAAAGCGTCTCCGGAACGGAGAGCTTCGCACTGAACTGGGCGATGCTGCCGTTGACCGTGATGCGCCCCATGACGGGGACGACTTTCTGATCTTTGTCTTTGTTCCTTTTGAGGTAGAACAGAACCTTGAACGTGCTGCGCATAAACTCTGCTTTTTAGGGTTGCAAAAATAATTTGAGCAGAGTTGCATGTCAAGATGAATAGCAATGTAATAAACTGAAAATCAAATTTCTATGAATAACAAAGCAAAAGAAACGAGGTAACGATTTGGAAATCGAAACCTCGTTTAACATTACCTTAATCTGCTATTTCTCTAAAACAAAGGCATAGAAGAAAAGTGCATAATAAGTTGATTATCTTTTGATTTACACTTTTTTATGCCTCTGTTTTTTATCCCGGAACTCCCTGCGGCAACTTCCCTTTTTCGTGTCCGCAACGGCGGCGTAACCTTCCCCGCCATGCTCCCGGACGGCTGTTTTCTTCCCGACAGCCGCTCCCGGTTCGGTACTTACACCAGTCCCGAAAATCCCATGAAAGCCATGGCGAGGATACCGGCCGTGATCAGCGCGATGGGCACCCCCTTGAAGGCTTTGGGAACGTCCTCGAAATCGAGACGCTCGCGGATACCGGCGAAGAGCACCAGCGCGAGGGCGAAGCCGAGCGCCGTAGCCACCGAGTAGGTGACGCTCTGCAGGAGGTTGAACTCCTTCTGGATCATCAGGATCGCCACGCCCAGCACGGCGCAGTTGGTCGTGATGAGGGGCAGGAAGATACCCAGCGCCTGATAGAGCGAGGGCGAAAGTTTCTTCAGCATGATCTCGACCATCTGCACCAGCGCCGCGATCACGAGAATGAAGACGATGGTCTGCATGTAGACGATGTCCAGCGGAACGAGCACATAGGTCTGAATCAGCCATGCCACCACGGCGGCGATCGCCATGACGAACGTTACGGCAGCCCCCATGCCCATCGAGGTCTCGACTTTCGACGACACGCCCAAGAAGGGGCAGATGCCGAGGAACTGCGCCAGCACGACGTTGTTTACGAAGATGGCGCCGATGATGATTGCAAAATAGGAAAGCTCCATAACTATTTCTTGGCTAATTTGTTAAACAAAACCATGAGGTATCCCAGCACGAGGAACGCGCCCGGTGCGAGCACGAAGATCAGCGGCATGTAATCCGCCGTACCGAGGCTGACGCCGAAAATCGCGCCGCTGCCCAGTATTTCGCGCACGGCGCCCACGGCCGTCAGGGCCAGCGTAAAGCCCAGACCGATGCCCACACCGTCGAGGATCGAATCCAGCGGCGAGTTCTTCGAAGCGAACGCCTCGGCGCGGCCGAGGATGATGCAGTTCACCACGATCAGCGGGATAAATACGCCCAGCGAAGCGTACAACGCCGGCACGTATGCCTGCATCAGCATCTGGATAACGGTCACGAACGAAGCGATCACGACGATGAACGCCGGGATACGGACCTTGTCCGGAATGATGTTCTTGATGAGCGAGATCACCAGATTCGACATGATCAGCACGGCCATCGTCGCCAGTCCCATGCCCATGCCGTTTTCGGCCGAGGTCGTCGTACCCAGCGTGGGGCACATGCCCAGCACCAGCACGAACGTCGGGTTGTTTTTGACGATGCCGCTTACGATGATATTCAGCTTATTCATTTTGTCCTCCTTCCTGAGCCTCAGGCCCGCTGGTTTGTTCCTCCGCCGTATCTCCGGCCGCGGAAGTCGCGCCGGACGACACGTCGGTCGGGGTTGCACCCGTCGCAACGCTCTTGTAAGCCATCCATGCACGGTTGATCGCATCCACATAGGCGCGCGACGAAATGGTCGCCGCCGTCAGCGCATCGACGTCGCCGCCGTCCTTGGCGACGGCCAGTTTGCCGTTCACGAGCTTCTTCTCTTCGAGTTTCTGCCCCTTGACGCTGCGCAGCAGCACGTTGTCGGCGTCGGCCATCTTGGTTCCCAGTCCGGGCGTCTCCGCCTGCTTCAGGACATTGACGTTGATCACCTCGCCGTCGGGCGTGAAGCCCACCATCATGTTGATCGCGCCGCCGAAACCGTTCTTGGTCATCGACTCCACGGCATATCCGGCCAGCTGGCCGCCCTTGGTCGCGGTGTAGACCGTGATCGGCATCTCGTCGATGGTCAGCGTCTCGGCCGCCGTCTCATCGAACGCCGGAAGCACGCCGTTCAGCGCGGCGGTTTTCGCCGCCTGCTCGGCCTGAGCGATCGGTTCCGCCGTGATCATGTTCACGGCGCCCACCCCGGCCGAAGCGATGAGGGTGATGCCGAAGAGCACGGCCGTCATATTCAAAAGTGTACTTTTCATATCTGCACCCCTCCTATTTTACGCCGAAGCGCTTGGGTTTGACATATTTGTTGATCAGCGGCACCACGGCGTTCATGATCAGGATCGCGAACGACATGCCTTCGGGATAAGCGCCCCAGAGACGGATGCACATCGTAATCGCGCCGATGCCGACGCCGAAGATCACGCCGCCCCGGACGGTCATCGGCGAGGTCGAATAGTCCGTCGCCATGAAGATCGCACCCAGCAGCGCGCCGCCGGCCAACACATGGAACAACGGGAACTGCCACAGCACCGGACCGGCCGAGAGTCCGCCCTTCGCCACCGCGACGACAAACGCGAACAGCGCCATCGTGCCGAGGATCGTCACGGGAATCTGCCACGTGATGACGCGCCGCCACAGCAGGTAGACGAAGCCGCAGATCAATGCCAGCGCGGCCACCTCGCCCAGCGAACCCGGCATGTTGCCCAACAGCAGTTCCTGCACGCCGAGCACGTCGGCGGCAGCGCCGTGTTTCACGGCCGCCAGCGGCGTCGCGCCCGACAGCGCGTCGAACGAGCCGTTCACCGGTACGGGGAACGAGGTCATCTGCACCGGATAGGCGATCAGCAGGAACACACGGCCCACCAGCGCGGGGTTAAACGGATTCTTGCCCAGTCCGCCGAAGGTCATCTTGGCGATGGCGATGGCGACGAAAGCGCCGATCAGCACGATCCACCAAGGAATCGACGCGGGCAGGTTGAAGGCCAGCAACACGCCGGTCACCACCGCCGACCAGTTGCCGATGGTCGAAGCGCCGCGGACCAGAAACTTCTGAATCAGATATTCGAACAGTACGCAGGCCGCGACCGAAAGCGCCGTGACACGCAGTACGTCCACTCCGAACACCACGGCCGAGACCGCCAGCGCGGGCATCAGCGCGATCACGACGTCGCGCATGATCCGGGCCGTAGACTGCGAGGTCTGTACGTGCGGTGCGGGAGCAACTACAAGTTTGTTTGCCATAAATATTTGGTATTTTTTACGTTCGGAGATTTACTTCTTGGGAGCCGCGGCACGCGCACGGATAATTCCCATAACGGTCTGCTTGCCCAGACGCACCCAGTCCAGCAGCGGCAGGTACGAGGGACACGAAGCCTGACAGCAGCCGCACTCGATACACGAGGTGATCATCTGCTCTTCGAGCGCGTCCCAGCCCTTCTTCTGCGTCATTTTCGAGAGGTAATAGGGTTCAAGCCCCATCGGGCAGGCGGCCACGCACTTGGCGCACTTGATGCACTGCGAAGCCTCGCGGCGCACGGCGTCGCGGCCGCTCATCACCGTAATGCCCGAACACCCCTTGGTCACGGGCGAATCGAGGTTGACCATCGCCCGGCCCATCATCGGACCGCCGTTGATCACCTTGCCCGCATCGGCGGGAAGCCCTCCGGCCGCTTCGAGCAATGCCGAAATCGGCGTGCCCATGCGGGTCAGCAGGTTCTTCGGCTCCTTCACGCCCTTGCCCGTGACGGTCACCACGCGCTCGATGAGCGGTTTGTTCTTCTGCACGGCCTGATAGACGGCATAGGTCGTCGAAGCGTTGCACACCACGGCGCCCACGTCGATCGGAAGCGCGGGCGGAGGCGGCACCTCACGGCCCGTCACGGCGGCGATCAGCTGTTTCTCACCGCCCTGCGGGTATTTCACCTTGAGGGGCACCACTTCGATCCCCTTATACCCTTCGGCCAGTTTGCGCAGGTGCGCTATGGCGTCGGGTTTGTTGTTCTCGATGCCGATGTAAGCCTTCTCCACGGCGATCGCCTTCATCAGGATCGTCACGCCCACGAGCAGCTCCTCGCCGTGTTCGAGCATCGTACGGTGGTCGGAGGTCAGGTAAGGCTCGCACTCCACGCCGTTGATAATCAAGGCTTCGGCCTTTTTTCCGGGAGGAACCGAGAGTTTCACATGCGTGGGGAACGTCGCACCGCCCATGCCGACGATACCGGCGTCCTTGATCCGGGCGATGATCTCCGCGGACGAAAGCGCGCACTCGCGGACGAGCGTCTCCGAACGGTCGATGCCTTCGGCCCACTCGTCGCCCTCGCGTTTGATCGTAATCATCACCTGACGCAGTCCCTGACCGTTGGGAACGGCGTCGACAGCCGTCACCGTACCCGAAATCGGGGAGTGGATATTGGCCGACATAAAGCTTGACGCCTCTGCGATGAGCTGTCCCGTCAGCACCTTGTCGCCCTTGGCGACCTTGGCCGCGGCAGGCGCGCCGATATGCTGTGCGAGGGGAATCGCCACCGCATCGGGCAGCGGAAGCACCTCGATCGGTTTGGCGCCGCTCAGTTTATTTTCCGACGGATGGACTCCGCCTATTGGAAATGTCTTCATATCTTAATTTCTCTGTTTTTTCGGTTGGATTCTTTCCTTCGTCTTCCGCCCACCCCGGCAGGTCCACGCCCGCCCCGGCTCTGCGGAAAAATCCGTTTATTCGGCTTTGGAAGCGGTTTCCGCCGGAGCGGCCTTCTCAGCGTTGGGCGCGGCCTTCTCAGGCGCAGCGGCACTCCCGGCAGGCTTTTCGACTGCGGCCGCCTTAGAAGCTTCGGCCGGAGCGGCCTGCCCGGATGCAAGCGCGGCCTTTTCCGCGGCCGGCTTGGCGGATTCAACAGCCTTCTCAGCGGCCGGTGCCGTTTTCTCAGCGGCCGGAGCGGCCTTCGGCGCGGCGGGAGCCGCCGGAGTCTTCGGCGCCTTGGGCAGCGGTTCCATGCCGACCAGCCGGATCGCGCCCGTCGGGCACTCGTTCACGCACTTGCGGCAGAGCTTACACTTCTGCGGGTCGATATAGGCGAGGTTGTTCGCAATCGTAATCGCATCGAACGCGCACACCTTCTGGCACTTGCCGCAGCCGATACATCCGGCCTTGCAGGCTTTCATCACCACCGCGCCCTTGTCCTTCGACACGCACGACACGTATACCGCACGGTTCTTGGGCCACTTCTTGCGCAGCTCGATGATCATTTTGGGACACGCCTTCACGCAGGCGCCGCAGGCCGTACACTTATCGGGATCGACTTCGGGAAGCCCCGTTTCGGGATTCATGCGGATCGCGTCGAAAGCACAGGAGACGACGCAGTCCCCGAATCCCAGACAGCCGAACGCACAGCCCGTTTCGCCCACATAGAGCGACGAAGCCACGGCACACGACTTGGCGCCGTTGAAATCGTTGGTGCGGGGACGCTTCTCGCAGGTTCCGCCGCAGCGCACGGTAGCGACCTGCGGTTCCTTTTCGGGAGCGGACTTGCCGAGGTAAGCCGCGACAGCCTTCATGCAGTCGCCGCCGCCCACGGGACAGAAGAGCGACGAAATGTCGTCCTGCTTCACGAGCGCATCGGCCATGCCGCGGCAGCCGGCGAAACCGCAGCCGCCGCAGTTGGCGCCCGGCAGCATCTTCTCCACCTCGTCGATTCTGGGATCCTCCTCGACCCGGAATTTCTGGGCCACGAAATAGAGGATCACCGCGGAAAGCACTCCCAGCGCACACAGCGTCAGGATTGTGTAAAGTAATACTTCCATCAGTAGTTTTTGGTTATTGAGAAATGAATTGTGTGTTCGATTTTATGTCTGAAAAGCCATAACACGCAGTAATAGACGCCTACGGCGACCAATGCCGCCAAGGCGCTGCGGCCTTCGCTCCATCCCAGCGCGGCGACCGCCGCGGCCAGCACCGCCAACAGCACCGCCAGCGCGCCGACATAGGCCAATATAACGGCGACAGCGCCCGCACTGCGGCGGACGCCGACCGTAACGCTTTCGCCTGCGGTGTAGTGTTGCTGCGCTCCGGGGGTCGTCACCTCGACGATCTTTTCCTGCGCTTCGGCCAAGCCGCACGCCTCGCGCGCCTTGCAGGTACCGCAGGCGCTCTGTGAGGTAATCTTCACATAGACCCGGTCGCCTTCGACGCGCGACACGATCCCTTCGTGTTCGATGATTCCGGATGCCACGCCTCAGTCGCCGTATTTATTGGTCAGGGGCATCAGCCGTTCGTGCCCGAACGAGCACATCGACAGGCGCAGCACGGGCGGGAACTGGTAACGCTTCTTCTCGTTGCGCATGATCATGCAGTGGATCTTCTCCACGACTTCCGAGTCGAACCCCGCATTGACAATCTCCTCGCGGTGCTGGCCCTCCTCGATCATGCGCAGCAGAATGGCGTCCACCACCTCGTAGGGCGGCAGAATATCGCTGTCCTTCTGTCCCGGATGCAACTCCGACGACGGCTCCTTGTCCAGAATGTTTTCGGGAATCACATTGCCGAACGTGCGGTTGATATAACGCGCCACGTCGTACATCTCGCTCTTGTAGAGGTCGCCCGTGGGGCTGAACGCACCCGCCGTATCGCCGTAAAGCGTACACAGGCCCAGCGCATTCTCGCTCTTGTTCGACGAGTTGAGCAGAATGTAATCCGTCTTGTTCTGCACGGCCATCAGCAGCACCGTGCGGATACGGGTCTGGATATTCTCCTCCGTGGCGTCGAACTCCCGGCCGCCGATGACCGGCTTGAGGGTGTTCACCACACTGGTATATATTTCGGTAATGGGAATTACGTTGTATTCGATGCCGAGGTTCTCGGCCAGCTTCTTGGCGTCTTCGACCGAATGGTCCGACGAGAACTGCGAAGGCAGCAGCAGGGCGCGGACATTCCCGGCGCCCAGCGCATCGGCGGCCAGACATGCCACCACGGCCGAGTCGATACCGCCCGAAAGGCCGATGCAGGCCTTCTTGTAACCGTTCTTGAGGAAAAAGTCGCGGAGTCCGCAGCGCGCCGCCTGATAGACCATCCGCGTGCGGTCGTTGTAGGTCGAGGGAACCCCGACGGGAGGATTCTGGGCCTTGGTGTCGAAAATCTGGAAATCCTCCTCGAACTGCTTCATCATCAGCACCAGCTCGCCGCGGTTGTTGAACGCGCCCGACGTGCCGTCGTAGACGATGTCCGTCGCACCTCCGACCTGATTGACCAGCACGATGTTCTTGGCTTCGACGAACGACAGGTGGCGCATCATATCGTAACGGTAGGTCATGGCGCCCTTGCCGTACTTGCGGGCGTTGATCGAGATGACGGTTTCGACCGACTTGTCGAAATCGTGCTCGCGGCTCAGGTCGTCGCCCACGATGATGGCGCACTTGTGGCCTTTGATCGTCGCATATTCGAACCCTTTCGAGGGGACGAGGAAGCCCATTTCGCGGCGGGCCGAGATATATTTCTTGCCCACGTAGCGCAGCACCTTGCGGTCCTGAATCAGCGCCGCGGCGCTGATGGTTCCTTCGCGCGTGAGGATCGGCAGTCCCACGATCGCGGCGATGCCGTCGCAGCACGAAGCTATTTCGACCAGCGCGTCCTCGCACAGTTCGAGGAAGGTCGTCTTACGCAGCAGATCGAAAGCTGGTGTTCCGCTCACGGCCTGTTCGGCAAAGATGACAAGGTCGGCGCGCTGCGCTTTCGCTTTGTTGATGGAATCGATGATTTTCGAGGCGTTGCCGTCGATATCCCCGATCGTGTAGTTCAACTGGGCAATAGCTATCTTCATTTGTTAGTAATTTTAGTCCGAAAATTACGACTTTGCAAAGTTAAGGAATATTTATAAAAGTCGGAAGGATTTTGATGTTAATAAATTAACACTCGCCGCACCGCCGCCGGCAGCCGGAGATTCCGCACGGGGCGAAAAAAAGTTTCGATTTTTTCTCGCTCCGTTCGGCCTGACGTCCAGCATTAGTTTCCTCAATGTAAGTAACATACGCGCACGTACCGTCTTGCATCCGACGGACGTTCTCCTTATCTTTGCCCTTGTCGAATACAAACCCTATTTACAAACCAAACGTACAGCAAAGATGAAAAAAATCGAAAAAACAGCCGGCGGCGCGAATTTCGCTGCCGTGACAGTCGGAAAGATGGACGAGTTGAATCAGCACACGCTGATCTTGGCTCCGGGCGTCGAGATTCCCGGAAAAGTATTTACGGGCAGCGCCCTCGGCGCTACGGGCGCGGAGATGTCGTTCCAGCGCATCGAGCCGGGCGCAGGCGTCGGGTTCCTCCACACCCACAAGACGCACGAGGAACTCTACATCATCGTCCGGGGCGACGGAGAGTTTCAGGTGGACGGCAAAATCTTCGCCGTCGGCGAGGGCAGCGTAATCCGGGTCTCCCCCGACGGCCGACGCGCGCTGCGCAACACCGGCGCGGAGCCGATGATTATGATCTGCGTCCAGTACAAAGCCGATTCGTTCGCATCGTCCGACGCCGACGACGGGGTGATTCTCGACGCCGGGGTCGTATGGTAGCCGCCCGCGAAAACGAAGAGGGCCGGAGTTGAATGACTCCGGCCCTCTTGTTTACTGAATGATCCGCTACTCCTGAACCTCTTCGGGATCGGTCACGAGGATACGTCCGCAATACTCGCAGATAATGATCTTCTTGCCCTGACGGATTTCCACCTGACGCTGCGGGGGAATGCGGTTGAAGCAGCCGCCGCAGGCGTCGCGCTTGACGGTCACCACGGCCAGTCCGTTGCGGACGTTCTGGCGGATACGGCTGTAGGCCGCCAGCAGGCGCTCGTCGATCTTGGCTTTGGCGCGGTCGGCCTGCACTTCGAACTCGGCGACCAGCGGTGCGGTCTCGGCCTCGATGCCCTCCAGCTCGCTCTTCTTGGCGGCAAGGTCTGCGGCGCGTCCGTCGGCTACGGCTTCGGCCTCCTCCAGCTGGAGCTTCTTGGCCTTCACGCCGGCGCTGTACTCCTTGAGACGCTTCTCGGCCAGCTCGATCTCCAGCTCCTGATACTCGATCTCCTTGGTGATGGCGTCGAACTCGCGGTTGTTGCGCACGTTGTTCTGCTGTTCCTTGTAGTTTCCGATAAGAATCTTGGCCTGATCCACCTCGCGCTTGCGCTGTTTGGTGAGCGTATTCAGCTCCTCGATTTCGGCATTGATGTTGTCGATACGGGTTCTCAGGCCGGTCATCTCATCTTCGAGGTCCTGTACCTCAAGAGGCAGTTCACCTTTTACCTTGTTGATTTCATCGATTTTGCTGTCGATCTTCTGCAGCTCGTAAAGCGCCATGATCTTCTCCTGCATCGAATAATCAACTTCGGCAGTTTTCTTTTGTGTTGCCATATAATGTCTTCTATAGTTTAGACTTAAACCAAATAGTTCACCGGATTGCGCGAGTCCTCACTCTTGCGAACCGCAAAGGTAATCAAATTTTTCGATAAAATATCAAATAAAATCTGAATTGCGCAATATTCGCTTTCAAAATGGCCTATATCTGCTACGGTGAGGGCTTTATCGGGCGTCATGAAGTCGTTGTACTTCATGTCCGCCGTGATGTAGATGTCGGCCCCTGCGCGGCGGGCTTCGCCGATCATCGAAGCCCCGGCCCCCGTGCAGACCGCCACGCGGCGCACCTCCGGCGAAGCGATGTCGCTATGACGCACGACGCGCACGCCGAGCGTTCGCTGGATATGGCGCATGAACTCCACGGTCGCCACAGCTCCCGGCAGTTCGCCCACCACGCCGAATCCGACCTTCGCGTCGGCCGCGGAGGGCTGCAGCACACGCAGGTCCGCCACGCCCAGCATCTCGGCCAGCCGCCAGCTCATCCCCTCCGGCGCGCTGTCGAGATTGGTGTGGCAGGCATAGAGCGCAATGCCGCTGCGGATGGCCCGCTCGACGCAGCGCTGCACCTGATTGGCCGAATTGAACCGCTTGAGGGCATGGAAAACGATCGGATGGTGCGTGATGATCAGATCGCACCCCTCGCGCTCGGCTTCGGCCATCACCTCGTCGGTGACATCCACGGCCAACAGCGCCTTGCGCACCTCGTTGTCGGGCCGGCCCACGATCAGCCCGGCGTTGTCATACGACTCCTGCCACGCCAGCGGCGCAAAACGCTCGATGACGTCGGTTATTTCCCGGATAAGCATAATTTATATCGTTAACTGTATTAATAAAGGACCCGCCTAAAACAGCGACTGCTCGTAAAAGGCGAACAGCTCCTTGTTTTCGACCTCCTCCTTCTTGCGGCGGGGTTTGCGGGTACGCTTCGCCACCGAGTGTCCCGCATCGGCGGCTTCCTCACCTTCCGCAGCGATCTTCACCACGGGTTTGCCCCTGCGGCGGGGTGCGGCGGCTTCGGCGTCCGGCGCATCCGGCACGGCACCGGCGTCAGTATCGGCGTCAGCGTCGGCAAGGATTTCCCCCTCGCCGGCCTTCAGGTCCTCGCGCACCTCGACCAGCAGCGCGCGGATACGCTGCAGACGCTCCATCAGCTCCGCATCGCGTTCCATTCCGCCCTCGGCAGGCTGCTGCCGGAGTGCTTTCTTCGCCCCTTCGAGGGTCATTCCCCGCTCCTTGACCAGATGATAGATCAGTTTGAGATTCTCGACATCCTGCGGCGAGAAGAGGCGGTTTCCTTTCTTGTTGCGTTTGGGGCGGATGACGCTGAACTGCGACTCCCAGTGACGGATCAGCGACGCATTGACGTCGAACATCTCGGCCACTTCGCCCATCGAATAAAAAAGTTTCTCGGCCATATCTATTGTTTAATAATTCGCAATGAATTGGGATACATGTTGTTTACCCGGTTTCCTATGCGCTTCGCGAATCCGAGCGCACGGCCCCGCGCGCACACCAGATTGATCCCTTCGGCAAAAGGTCCGGCCCCGATCTCCTGCCTGCGCAGGAAGCGGAGCGTCTGCTCTTCGTCCAGCTCCGCGGCCGGAACCGCATCCCGGTTCAGTCCGCAGAAGAACGCCAGCGCGGGATCGGGACGCAGACGCCCCTTGAAGAGCTGCCCCATCGCCACGCCCGAATATATCACCGGAAGCGCTTCGGCCAGCGCTTTTACGGCTTCCGCCTGCGCGACATAATAGCCGTAGCAGGTGTCGGCGACCGTCACGAAGCACATCCGTTCGGGGCTGTTCACCCAGCGGCGCAGTTCGGCTGCCGCGGCTCTGTCCACCGAAGCGAAGACCGTGCGCCGCGCCTTCGGCGTGCGGCAGCGGCCGCCCGCATCGAAAGCCTTGCGGACCACGGCAGCGAAAAATCCCTCGCCGCGCGCCCGGTGGGGATAAAACCGGAAGGTCCGGAACGCGCCCACGCGTCCGCAGACAATCCCCCACGACGCATCGACGGCGACCTCCCCGGCCTGCGCCGCTTCGTCCTCCGCCCAGCCGAGCATCCGTTCGAGCGCGCCTTCGTCCTCGTCGCGATTGAACGTGCAGGTGCTGTATATCAGCACTCCGCCGGGTTTGAGCGCACGCCACGCTTCACGCAACAGCTCGTCCTGCCTTGCGGCACAAAGCTTTACATTGCCTTCGCTCCATTCGCCGCGGGCGTCGCGGTCCTTGCGGAACATCCCCTCGCCGGAGCAGGGAGCATCCACCGCCACCACGTCGAACCACGCTTCGAAACCGCCCAGCTGCCGGGCTTCGCACGTCGTCACCGCAACGTTGCCCGTGCCCCACTTGCGGACGTTGTCCGCCAGCACCTGAGCGCGGCGGCGGTCGATCTCGTTGGCGACGACCAGCCCGTCAGGCCCCGCGAGCGACGCATAGAGCGTCGTCTTGCCGCCCGGAGCGGCGCAAAGGTCGAGAATCCGCCTGCCGGCGACTTCGACACCCTGCAACAAATGTCCCACGAACTGCGACGCGGCCTCCTGCACATAGTAGGCTCCCGCATGGAAATCGCTGTCGAAGGTGAACTGCGGCCGCGCCGCGAGGTAATATCCGTCGCCGCACCACGGCACCCGGCCGTCGGCGTCGGCCAGCACGGCAGGCGGCACTCCGTCCGAACGGCCGGCCGCCTTGTCCGCATCCTCCTCCCGCCCGGCTCCGCCGTTCTCCGTACCGCCGCACTTGGCCGGGTTCAGGCGCACCGACACGGGCGGCTCGGTGTCGAGCGCCGCGCAGAGCGCCGCGCCCTCGCTATCGCCCAGATCGCGCAAAACGCGCTCGGCAAACTTCACAGGCAGCGTCATGCGTTACTTCCGGGTATTAAGCGCATCCAACCGCGCGCAGATTTTATCCAGCACGGCAGGGTCCGAAATGAAATCCTCATGGTCCTTGTCTACCACAAGCACGTCGCCTTCGTATATGTTGTCTATCCAGTTGTTGTACTTGTCGTTCAGCCGCTTGAGGTACAGCTCGTCGATATTCATCTCGTACTCGCGGCCGCGCTTGCGGATCTGCGAAATCAGCGTCGGAACGCTCGCCTTGAGATAAATCAGCAGGTCGGGCTTGGGAATCAGCTCGGTCACCAGCCTGAAAATCTTCATGTAGGTTTCGATGTCGCGCGTAGGCATCAGCCCCATTTCATGGAGGTTGCCGGCAAAGATATGCGCATCCTCGTAAACCGTGCGGTCCTGAAAAATCACGCCCGAACCGCCGTCGGAAAGCATGTCCATCGTCTGCTGGATGCGGCTTCCCAGAAAGTACATCTGCAGATTGAACGACCAGCGGTTCATATCTTCATAGAAGTCGCCGATATAGGGGTTGTTGCACTCTTCGAGATACGACTTGGCATTGTAGCGCTTGGTCAGAATCTGGGTCAGCGTCGTCTTTCCGCTTCCGATGTTGCCTGCAATTGCTATATACATATTATACGATATTTGTTTTACATTTTTGTCCTGCCGGAGCGTTCCGGCGCCCTGTCATCATGGCCTCGCGCCGCAAAAACGTCCGCCGTCACTTCTTCTCCCCGCCGAATGCCAGTATCTCCTCGGCCACATGGCGGTCGTTGACCAGCCGCGGCACCTTGTTCTTGCCGCGGGCGCGCAGCCATGCGAGGAAAAGCCCGCGGTCCACGACCGTCAGCCGCTGCCGTTCGAGCGTGGTCCGGCGCTTGGCGTCGTAATCCGAATTCACGGCCCGCAGCTCCCGGTCGAGCGCTTCGGCGAAATGCTCGCGGCTGTCAGGCTCACGCTCGAACTCCACGATCCACTCGTGGGCGCCCCGCTCCCGGAGCGACATGTAGCACGGCGCCACGGTATACTCCCCGACGACGGCCCCGGTCTCGCTGCTGGCGGCGATCAGGGCGCGGTCGGCGTTGTCGACGATCAGCTCCTCGCCGAAGACGTTGATATACTGCCGTGTGCGGCCCGCGAACCGGATCCGGTAGGGATTCGTCGAGGTGAACTCCACCGTATCGCCGATTTCGTAACGCCACAAACCGTTGTTCGAGGTGATCAGCATGGCGTAGACACGGCCGCACTCCACGCCCTCCAGCGGGACGATCGTCCCGCCGCTGCGGAACTCGAAGAAGTTGCCGTAGTCGAGCATCAGCAGCATGTCGTCGCGCGACGGATCGTCGGCCAGCGCGAAGAAGCCCTCCGAAGCGTTGTAGGTCTCCATGTACTGCATCCGCTCCGAGGGTATCAGCGCCTCGAACGAGCGGCGGTAAGGACCGAATTCCACGCCCCCGTGGGCGAACATGCAGAGGTTGGGCCACACTTCGAGCAGGTTCTGCCGCCCCGTATATTCCAGCACGCGGCGCATCATCGCCAAATTCCACGACGGCACGCCCGCAAAGGCCGTGATGTTTTCGCCGACGCACTCGCGGCAGATCGCCTCGACCTTGCGGTCGAAGTCGGGAATGAGCGCCGTGGCCATACGCGGCGCACGGAACCAGCCGCTCCAGAACGTCGTCTCGTGTATCAGTATGGCCGACAGGTCGCCCACCAGATTGCGCCCTTCACGGCTGCACGACCCGCCCAGCGTCAGCGTCTTGCCTTCGAAAACCCCGGTCTTCGGATTGTTGCCCGAAAAGACCGTCGCCACGTCGCGCATGCCCAGCGTATGGTTCCACCAGAGCGACTCCTCCGTGACCGGGATGTACTTGCTCCGGTCCGACGTGGTGCCCGACGAACGGGCGAAGAGCTTCACGCGGCCCGGCGAGGCGACGTTTTTCTCGCCGGCCAGCATCTTCTCGATGTAGGGCTTGAACGTCTCGTAATCGAACGTCTCGACCATCGTCTGGAACTGCTCGACCGTGCGGACATGCCCCAGATCGTAACGCCAGCCGAATTCGGTCCGCCGTCCGCGGCGCAGCAGCTGCCTGAAGACGCGTTCCTGCGTCTCGTCCGGCCGGCGCCGGAAACGGTCGATGGCCCGCTCGCGCTGCGAAAACCATGCTTTGAGTAATATGCTTCTGAATGACACGTGTCTGTTCGGTTTCGTTGCCGGCGGCGTGCGCTGCCCCGCGCCGTGCGCCGGGCCTCGCGGCACGCGCCGTCAGTTAAAAAAGTATCCTACTTTGCCTACGGACGCGGGCATGGCGAAGACCACCACGCGGTCGTAGGGGTTGATTTCCATATTGTCCACGGCGATGAACACCTTGTCGCCGCGCACGATGCCGCCGATGATCGTATCTTCGGGCAGCCCCAGATCCTTGATCCGGGTCTTGACGGCCGGAGCGTTGGGCTTGACGATGAACTCCAGCACCTCGGCATCGCTGCCCGTCAGGCACTTGATGGCCTGCACGTCGGTGGACATCGTGAAGCGGAAGATGTTCGACGCCGTCACCAGCTTCTTGTTGATGATCGTGTCGATGCCGATCGACTCGGCGAGGTTGATGTAATTGAGGTTCTCGACCTCGGCGATCACCTTCTTGACACCCATGCGCTTGGCGAGCATCGCCGCGAGGATGTTGGTCTCGCTGCGGCCCGTCACGGCCACGAAGGCGTCCATATTGGAAAGCCCCTCCTCCATCATGGCCTCAGTGTTGCGACCGTCCTCGTTGATTATCAGCGTCTTGTCAAGCAGCTCCGCCAGCCGGTAGGCCTTCTCGGCGTTGTAATCGACCAGCTTGATATTCACCTCCTCCTGCAATTCGGTGGCGATGCGGATGCCGATGCGCGAACCGCCGAGGATCATCATGTTCTTGATCTCGATATTGGACTGTCCGGAGAACTCCATGACCTGCTTCACGGCGTCCTGACGCGCGATGACGTAGATCACATCGCCCTCGGTGAAGATCTCGCCCTGCCGGGGGATGATCGTCTCGCCGCCCCGCGTGATGGCCACCGTGCGGTAGCTCAGCGGCGTCTCGTCGTCGTCGAAGCCCTCGATCTGCCGTCCCACCAGCGGCGAGGCCGGTTCCAGACGGAACACCACCAGCGAGAGTTTGCCGCTCGAAAAATCGACGTACTCCGTAGTCGAGGTGTGCCCCAGCAGGTTGATGACCTCGCGCGCCGCCACCTTTTCGGGATAGAACAGGTAGTCGATGCCCATGTCGATGAACATCTCCTTGTTGTTGGGTTCGAGGTACTCGTTGTTGTCGATGCGGGCGATGGACTTCCGGGCGCCCAGCTTCTTGGCCAGCATCGCCGCCACGACGTTGTCGTTCTCCTCGTGGTTCACGGCGATGAAAAGGTCGCACTTGCGCACCGAAGCCTTGCGGAGCACGGCGAAAGTCGTCGAATCCCCCTCGACGGTAATCACGTCGGCCAGACTCCCCACGTCGGAAAGCAGTTTCTGGTCGCTGTCGATAATGGTGATGTCGTGGCCGTTGCCGCTCAGCATCTTCGCCAGATGGCTCCCCATCTCTCCCGCTCCCGCTATTACGATTTTCATAGTATTGCGTCGTTGTCTTTTTGCATCCGCCGCCGAAGAGAGGGCAGCGTTTTTGCAATTTATCTTACAAATGTATACATTTGTGACCGAAAGCCAAAATTTCGGGACGTAAAAATACCTTATTGATATGCCGACATGGTTAATCGTTTTTCTGTTCGCGCTGGGGGCCGTGGCCCTTTTCGTCGTGGGCATGTCGCTGACGCTGATGATCAAGGGACATAACATCGACTCCGAGATCTCGACCAACAAGAACATGCAGCGGCTGGGCATCAAGTGCGCCGTACACGAAACGCGCGAAGCGGACGGCAGCGCCGGCTGCTCCGACACGCATACGGCCGCGGGGTGTTCGGGCAACTGCTCGGCCTGCGACATCGAAGAGGCCGGGCACAAGAAGTAGTCCCGGAGCGAACGGACTGAAACCCCTGCAAACCCGCCGAACATGATCCGACAACCCGAATCCCCGAAGACATTCGTCTGGCGCATATGCTCGGCGCATGTGATCGCCTACTTCACCGCCGGCGTTTTCGCCCTGCTCTTCCTCGATTACAGAACCCACTTCTCGTCCGAGTCGCTGGCTCTGCTGATGCGGCCCGTAAGCTCGCCGTGGGTCGCGCTCGGCCCCGGACTGCAGATTTTCCGCGGAGTGCTGATCGCGCTGGCGCTGCTGCCCGTACGCGGATTCCTGTACGGCAAAAACGGATTCCTCAAGCTGGCGTGGCTGGTTCTGGGCCTGAGTTTCATCTCGACCATAGGTCCCACGCCCGGCTCGTTCGACGGCTACATCTACACGATCCTGCCCGTGCAGTATCATCTGGGCGGAATCCCCGAAGCCGTTTTATACACCGCGCTCTTCGCGGGCATCCTCGCCTTCTGGCACAAATCCGGAAAAAGATACGTCACGGTGCTCTCCATCGTACTTGTGGCCGTAATCGTGCTGTTCAGCGTCATGGGATTCCTCGGCGCGGCGCAGGCGGAGTAACGCGGCGGCCGTCGGGCAAAACCGGAGTCCACCGGATGTGATCGAGTGGCGGAAGCTGGCAGTAGTTGCTGGGGCTGAATGAGGTTGGCGGGCTGTAGCAGGCTGAGGTTGGCAAGCTGAAGTTGGCGGGCAGGAGCTGGCCGAAACCGGCTGAGGCCGACTCGCCGGCGAATAAAAAATGAGGTTGCCCGGCGCGCGGACGACCTCTTCTTCGTATATCTCGGCAACGGTTCGGAACCGCTTCCGTCAAATCTTGCAGTGTTTCGACCGGCAGACGAACCACGGATTGCGCAGGTCCTCCTCGTTGTAGAGCAGCTCCCGGTCGTCGGGCAGCGTGCGGGTGCGACCGCCCGCTTCGGCGAGAATCAACTCGCCCGCGGCGGTGTCCCACTCGTACGTATGCGTCGTGCGGACATAATAATCGACCTTCCCCTCGGCCAGCAGGCAGAATTTGTAGGAACTCCCCTGCTCGACGATCTCCAGATCGGGATGCGCTTCGCGCAGGCGGGCGATATGCTCCGCCGTTTCGGGCGTCTGGTGCGACCGCGACACGGCCACCCGCAGGCGGGGATGCTCCGCCCCCTCTTCGAGCGGCAGCTGCCGCCAGCCCGTGACGATCTGGTCGTAGGTGTATTCGGCGGCGGCATCCGGCGCGATATGCTCCTTGACGTAGGAACCCGAATCGCGCCCGGCGACGTACATCTTTTCGAAATAGGGGACATAAATGACAGCCCCCATGCAGACGTTGTTCTCCATCAGGGCGATATTCACGGTAAATTCGTTGTTTCCCTTAATGAACTCGACCGTTCCGTCGAGCGGATCGACCAGCCAGTACAACTCCCAGTTGCGGCGTTCGTCGTAGCGCATCTCGCGGCCCTCCTCACTCAGGATCGGGATGCGCGTGCGGCCCAGATATTCGCGGATGGTTTTGTGTGCGAGGCGGTCGGCGAGGGTGATCGGCGTCTTGTCGTCTTTAAGGCTTATATCGTAATCGTCTAAATTCTTGTAAATATTCATTATCGAGGCTCCGGCCCTGACTGCCGCATTGAACAGCGGCGGCAGCAGATACATCCTCACCTTGTCGTTTATCATCGTAGCTCGTTTTTTGAGTTCGGTAATTTCGATTGCCATGGTAAAGGTAACAAGAATTTATGATATGGTAAAATTTTTTACTCCTATTTTACAGCGGCGCCGCAGCCCCTTTTCTCCGCCGCCCGTACGCCCGTAGGCAATATCGCTGAGGGCCAGCGAAACACATCCGGCGACGCACCACACGAGGGCTGCGGTGAGCAGTACGGCGGCCGCCGGCCACCGGCCCGTCCATACGGCGGCGGCGATCGCGCCGCCCAGCGACGCAGCCGCCACGACGCGCAGCACGGACTGCCGCCCGCGACACGGCTTGCGCCCAGACTGCGGCGCATAGAAAACCGGCTCCCAAAGGCGCCGGCGCCGGCGCCGCGGTACGGATTTGCCCGGACGGTGCGCGAAACCGCCTGCTGCAATGACGGCTTCGCGGCTCAGCAGCGCGGCAGGCTCTCCGATCCGCGAACGCACGCAATCGCACCCTCCGACGCCCCGCTCCCCCACTTCGGCCACCAGCCGCGCGACAGCGTCCGGCAGCAGAAACTGCCCCTCCCGCACCGGCAGCACGTAATCGTAGGCGGCCACTTCGGCCGCCGCATCGAAATCGCCGGCGGGAGTATCCTGCGCACGGTCCACCAGCACCAGCCTGCGGAAACGGCGCTTGCGCGAACGCCCCAGCGCCCGCACGCCCGTCACGGGCAGCTCCTCCGACAGCACGTATTCGACGCGGATCATGCGGTAGCGGGCCGTAAAGGCCGCAAACTCGACGGGATAACGCAGGGAATCGAGCACCACGATCACTTCATAGTGGGCATATTCGGCCGAAAGCAGGTTTTCGACCTGCTCCTGCGCACGGACGCCGCTGCACAACACCGATATCCCGATGCCGTCGGGCGTGTCGCTCGCCACGGCGTGGGACCCTGCCAGCAGCAGCCGTTTGTTATGTCCCCGCACGACAAGCCAGAGCAGCGCGAGGGCCGCAGCGGCGACAGCGACAAGCAGCAGTAACAGCACGATCAGCATACCAGACTCCGTTTATAGGAATGTATAAGCGATTCGTAGTAGGGACGCTCCCGGTCGTCGAACAACCGCCGCAGCACGGCAGGCGCATAGCCCTCCCGCGCCATGTAACGCATCAGCGCCTTGCGTTCGGCGCGGCTCATCGAGGCGATGCGGCCCGCCACCTCGCGCCGCCTGAGCGAACAGCGCATCGAGCAGAGCGTATAGAGCGCTTCGCGGCCCAGCTCCGGCACCCTTTCGCGGGCCACCATCGCCAGCAGAAGCCTCTCCGCCTCCTCGATGCCGAACTGCCGCACGATACCCAGCCCCACCATCCGCAGGTTGCGGTTCGGAGAGCCGACGAGCGGTTCGTAGGCGATCGGCAGCAGACCGCGGCGCAGCATGGCCATGATCTCCGACACTTCGCAGGCCGAAAAGGGATAGTCGTACTCCGCCATCCGGCGCAGCGAGGTCGCAGGTTCGGCTGCCAGCTGCGTCATCAGGGCGTAGAAGCGCACGTAACGGTTGCGGCTGCGCATATAGCGGGCGGCTTCGGCGCCGATGCCGTCTCCGGCGGGCAGCCGGGAGAGCAGCATCAAGTAGCGCGCACGGCGGTACCCCTGCGCGAAGCGTATCCGGCGCAGCAGCCACCCGTCCAGCCCGTATTGCACGACGATGCGGCGCAGCGGCGCCGGGTCAAGCCCGTAGGTCGCCGCCACCAGCCTGCCGACGGTTTCGATCAGCAGGCGGCGGGCGCCCGCACGGCGCAGAAGCGGAAAGCGCGGCGTCTCTTCGCCGCCCGAAAACAAGGCGAGCATGACGATATGCAGGTATTTGCGCTGCAGCACGGCGTCCCTGCCGCGCCTGCATCTGCGGCGCATCCGCCCGACCGCCATCCCGCCGAGCAGCCAGAGCGTCACGGCGGCGGCCGCCGCGGAATATATCATGAAAAGCGTTTCGGTCATAAAAGCCGGTTCAAATCGTTGGACACCTTGCCCCGCAGCCGCTGCAGGCTCAGCGGGAAAGCCATATACTGGTCCACGCCGCACTCCAGCAGACTCAGGACGGCCTGTTCGGACTGAAGCCACGAAACCACGTAAAACAGCGGCCGTCTCAGTCCCGCGGGACGCACGCCGCGCACGACGTCGCGGCCGCACAAGAAAGGGGCCACATGCAGCACGATCACCAGATCGAACAATACGCGGCGGCAAAGCCCTTCCATCTCGTCCGCATCGGCCGCACAACGCACCTCGGTGCGCATGTCGATCAGCGACAGACGCACCATGTCGCGCAGAAAAATATCGTCCGAAACAATCAGTATCCTGTTCATAAAACCCCGTCCGGCGTGTGCCGGTGCCCTGCCCCGGCCCAAAACCATGCCAGAGCCGCACGGGGCCAAAAAAATTTGCCGGATATGTTGTTTATAAGATAAATATGCGTATATTTGCACTCCGAATTATGTTCAAATACATAACCATCGAATAAATGTACGTTATAGTAGAGATTGCAGGTCAGCAATTTAAAGCTGAAAAAGGTCGGAAACTTTATGTTCACCGTCTTCAGGGCGAAGAAAATTCGTCCGTAAGTTTCGACAAAGTCCTGCTCACAGACAACGACGGTCAGGTCAAAGTAGGTGCACCTGTAGTAAAAGGCGCCTCGGTGAAGTGCAAGATCCTGAAACACCTCAAGGACGACAAGGTTCTGGTGTTCAAGAAAAAGCGCCGCACAGGATATCAGAAATGCAACGGCCACCGTCAGTATCTGACACAGGTCCTTGTAGAGGAAATTGTTGCATAACCCTTTAAAACGGAAGAGAAATGGCACACAAGAAAGGTGTAGGTAGTTCGAAGAACGGACGTGAGTCGGAAAGCAAGCGACTCGGCGTCAAACTGTTCGGTGGCCAGTTCGCAAAGGCGGGCAACATTATCGTTCGTCAGCGCGGCACGGTTCACAACCCCGGTGAAAACGTGGGTATCGGTAAAGATCACACGCTCTTCGCCCTTGTAGACGGCACCGTCGAATTCTGCAAGAAAGGCGCAGGCAAATCGTACGTGAGCGTAACTCCCCTGAGCGAGTAAGCGTTCCATAAGCAACACAGACAGGCGGCTTCCCGACGGGAGGCCGCTTGTTTTGTGAACCCCGAAAGCGCAAGACACACGGTCCGAAGATCATAGGGCACACACCAAAGATCATACGGCGACCAGAGGCCCCAAAGCCGTTTTTCGGCAATCGACTCCGCGGCCCGGCCCCAATACAGACAGGTAGTTGCAGATTGCGAAAAATTGATTACCTTTGTTATGCGGTACACCGTATTGCATGCGTTCTTAACATATCGAATACATAAACGATTGTATTTGTCTGCTCTGAATCTGGTAAATTTTTTGAAGACACCTTGTACAACCTCACCCGGAAGGGTATGCGTTGTTTTTCGGTGTCGCAGGTTTACCAGAACCCAGAGCAGTCGGAATTCGGCGCAGCCCTTTCTTTTTTGGCACAGAGAGTGCGCGCTGTTTTGTTGGATTTACGGGTTTACCAGAACCTCAGGAGTTACAGATTCAGCGGCACTCTTCTTCTTTGGCACAAATGAGTCCATTTGTCCGCACTCCTGCCGATGCAATCGAATCATATGCGGCGGCAGGATGCTTTCCGATAATCGGATTCTTCCTACAAAAGAGAGTTGCGTCACTTTTTTCCTGCCGCCGTTCTTTTTTACTTTCTCCGTCCGCAACATATTCCGCACATCCGGCCGACCGAGCAGTTCCGCCGCATAACACAAAAAAAACGGCAGCCCCTCAGAGAAGGAGTGCCGCAAATTATCCGCGCCGGCGAAACTACTTCTTCGCAGGCTCTTTTTCGACGGCCTTGAATACGGCCAGCGACTTGTCGTCGTCGAAGAAGGTCAGCTCCGAACCCTTGATTTCGAAACGGTCCACGTCGTCGAGCATCTTGACGAACGCATCTTCGTACTGCATGTCGGGGCAGGCCATCCGGGTCATACCCATATTCTCGAATTCGAGTTTCTTGCCCTTCAGCTCATAGCGGCCGAAGAAACGGTTGCAGTTGGTGCGTCCGGCGACCATCGTGTCGGCGGCATTGAACTCCAGCGTGAAAAAATCCGCCTCCTGATTGATCGCCGTCGCCGGAATCGACCCCATTTGGGCGAGTTTCCAAGTCGTACCTTCGAGCGTCTTGTCCTGCGCGGCGCTTCCGCACGCAGCCATCGTAACGAGCAGCGCTGCGGCTGCAAAATACTTTTTCATCATAAATACATATAAGTTAATAACAGAACGCCGCGTGCAAAAACCGCACAAAACCTGACGGCGTCGACTCTTACGCGCCCCAAAGTTAGCAATTCCCGGCCGGATACGCAACCCCGGCGACAAAAAACGCAGGCAGGTCTTCACATAGGCGGTTTTTGGGCAGCTCCCGAAAAAAAGCCATCCGGAACAAATCGCTCCGGATGGCCGCAAATCGGGCAAAACCCCGAATTACATTTTTCAGGAATTACATTTTTTTCAGATAAACCGCGATCTGCAGTTCCGTCGTTGCATTGAACAGATCGTCGAGAATGACAGCGGGATCGAGTCCCATCATCTGCGACGGATCGAGTCCCAGCCCGCCGAGCACGTCCTTGAGCAGCTTGACATAGGGCAGCATCATGGCGCGGTCCACATACAGGCGGAACACGCCGCCCTCAAAGGTGTACTTGAACGGAATGGCGTAATGGCTGTCGGTCGAAACGACACTCAGCCCCTTATAAGCGCCGAGCATCTTGTCGATCTCGGAAAGAATCTCCATCCCCTCCTGCTTCTCGATCGCCCGGATGAAATCCTTGCTGACGGCAGCGAAGAACAGGTTCGACTCCGTATAGAAACTCAGCGCGCCTTCGGGCAGGACAGCGGCGGTCTCGGCACTCGGAAATACCGATACGGCCTCGGCGAACGTCGGCGAGAAGATCGTCGTCATGATGTCGGCCCCCTCCTCGACCACCACGTCATGGTATTTGGCGGCAAACAAACCGTCGCTATGCAGATCGAGCTGAACCAGACCGCTCGACACGAATTGCGAACCGATGGCCGACACCAAATCCAAGATGGTATTGAACGGCATTACGAACGAACCGGCAGGCATCCCCATGCTCTCCGAGAGATCGATACCGGGAATATTATCCGGATCCGTCCATGCAGCGGCTACTTCCAGATAAAGCCTCGAAGGCTCACCGCCCCACTCGTCGGGCACTTCTTTAAAGTAGTGCGGCGTATAGCTGCCGACCAATTCGGACGATACCTGCGGTTTCTTCACCTTTCCGTCGTCATCGTTACAAGCCGTAAAGGCAGCCAAGGCAGCGCACACGACAAACACGGACGCAATTTTGTGCAAGAGATTTTTCATAAGCGAGATTAGATAGTGTTAATTCAAATGTGCGGCAAAGTTATCTCCGGGGCCGATTATGAACAAATAAATTCATTCGGGGGGGGGATTTTTCAAACGGACAGCAAATTTTTCATCACGAACCGAATCGCCGGAACACAAAAAAGGCCGCGGCACTGATGCCGCGGCCGAAGCCATTTCGCCGCCCGGACGGATTTCGAACGACTCCCCGAACGGTTTTCGAACGAACCTCCTGACAGCCCGCCGACCGAACGGTTTTCGAACCATCCGCTCGGACAGATTCCGGACTATCGTCCGGACCTATTTCGGGCGCCTTCCCGAAGGTGTTTCAGACTGCCATTCGGAGGGATTCCGCCCCACCGTCCGGACAAATCCCGGACCGCTTCCCGGAGGAATTTCAGGTCGTCATCCCGGACAGATTTCAGGTCCCCGGACGGATTCCGGGCCGCCATCCGTACGAACCACAACTCGGACGCACCGCCGCCCCGGAAATCGCACCGCAAAGCGGGCGGCATTCCCGGCGGCGCAACGTGCGGCCGCAACCGCCTTACCCGAACAAGCGGTTCAGCAGCGCCGCCAACCTGTATCCGGCTTTCAGCACCTGCGCCTCGGCGAACTCGTGCGAGAAAATGATGAAGTCGCGCGACTCCTCGTACGAAAGCGTCTGACCGGCCTTGGTCCAGTCGTAGATCACGCGGCACTCGCGGGCGCTGTCGACCAGCCAGTCGCGGGGCGTGCCTTCGGCGATATCGCGTTTTTCCCGCTTCGAACAGCGGTCGAGCTGGTGCCCGTATTCCAGATAATGCCACTTGTTGCTCAGCGTAAGCGCCCACTCGTCCCAGTAATTATGCAGGCCGTACTCCTTGCCGCTGAGCGTGAATTTGAAACTCTTGTACCACGGATATTTCACGTGTCCCGGACAGTGCATGTCGCCGACGAGATGTACGATAAAGCGGATCGAGACCGTCACCGTCGAATCGTTTTGATTGCGGTAATCTTCCACGTTCGCAATGCAGTTGTCCAGAAAAGTCATCGCGTCGCCTTCGGGATCGGGCACGTAGTTTCCCCCGGCATCGACCTTGTTGGTGTGCCACGTGTTGGTGTGCCTGTAGGCCGGCGTGTGGCGGACCTGATCCATCCACGAGGCATAATAGACGATCGAACGGCCGCCGAGATACTTTTCGATGTTTTTCTTGGCTTTGGGCGTCAGGTTGCATTCGGCGATGTAGGCGATCGCATCGTGGCCGATTTTCCCCCAGCCGAACGCCGTCGCGCACCAACAGCTGAGCACGGCCGTCAGCAGACATACGGATAGTTTTTTCATTTCGAATTAGTTTTAAGGTGATTTCGAAACAAATATAAATAATAGATATTAAATAAGCAATAAAAAGCAATTACAATCATTTCTTTTTATGCTTTATCCTATCCATGCAAGCGATACGACGCCGGATGCGATCCGGCCCGACAACAAAAAAAGGCCGCGGCACAATGCCGCGGCCTTTCACATAGCTGTCATACAGATCAGTACTCCATCTTGGCAAGACGCTGGTAGCTGTTGTAACGCCACTTGGCGTTCTCCTCAGCGGCAGCGAACAGCTCCTCGGCCTCGGCCGGGAACGACTTCTTGAGCGAAGTGTAACGCACCTCCTTCATCAGGAAGTCGCGGAACTTCGACCAGTCGGGTTCCTTCGAGTCCATCACGAACGGATTCTTGCCCTGCTCTTCGAGCTGCGGATTATAGTGCCACAGGTGCCAGTAGCCGCAGGCCACAGCCTCCTTGCCCACGGTCTGCGTGCGCGTCATGCCGCCCTTGATGCCGTGGTTGATACACGGCGCGTAAGCGATCACGAGCGACGGTCCGGGATAAGCCTCGGCCTCCTTCAGCACGTTGAAGAGCTGCATCTGCGACGCGCCGATCGAAACCTGCGCCACGTATACGTAACCGTAGGTCATGGCAATAGCGCCGAGATCCTTCTTGCGGATACGCTTACCGGCCGACGCGAACTTGGCGACGGCGCCCACGGGCGTCGATTTCGATGACTGACCGCCGGTATTCGAGTAAACCTCGGTATCCACGACCAGAATATTCACATCCAGACCCGAAGCCAGCACGTGGTCCACGCCGCCGAAGCCGATGTCGTAACCCCAGCCGTCGCCGCCGATGATCCACTGCGACTTCTTCACCAACCAGTCCTTCATTTCGAGAATGTCCTTGCAGTAGTCGCAGCCGCAGGCCTCCATCATCGGGATCAGGCGGGCCGAAACCTCGGCCGACTTGGCCGACGAACCGCGCGCGGCGATCCACTCCTGCATGACGCCCTTCAGCTCGTCCGAGCACTTCGTGCAGCCTGCGATCGCCTGCTCCATCGACTCCTGAATACGGTCGCGGAGTTTCTCGACGCCCACGTGCATACCCAGACCGAACTCAGCGTTGTCCTCGAAGAGCGAGTTGGCCCATGCAGGACCCTGTCCCTTGTCATTGGTGCAGTACGGCGTCGAAGGAGCCGAACCCGAATAAATCGAGGTACAGCCCGTGGCGTTGGCCACCATCATCTTCTCGCCGAACAGCTGCGAAATAGCCTTGATATAGGGAGTCTCGCCGCAGCCTGCGCAGGCGCCTGAGAACTCGAAGAGCGGTTGCGCGAACTGCAGGTTCTTGACGCTCTTGGTCTTGTCCACGACCTGCTTGTAGCCGATGTTCTTTACGATATAATCCCAATTCTTCTGCTGGGGCAGCTGCGATTCGAGCGGTTTCATCACCAGCGCCTTCTCCTTGGCGGGGCAAACGTCCACGCAGTTGCTGCAGCCCGTACAGTCGAGCGGCGAAATCTGGATGCGGAACTTGTAGTCCTTCGTCTCGCCCAGACCCTGCTTCCACTCTACGCCCGAAGCGGCAGCTTCGGCCTCCGTTGCGAGGAACGGACGGATCACGGCGTGCGGGCAGACATAGGCGCACTGGTTGCACTGGATACAGTTCTCGATCTTCCATTCGGGCACGTTCACGGCGATGCCGCGCTTCTCGTAGGCGGCCGTACCGTTCTCCCACGTACCGTCCTCACGCCCCGTAAAGGCCGATACGGGCAGGTCGTCGCCCTTCAGGCCGTTGATCGGCTCGACGATCTTGCGCACGAATTCGGGACACGAAGCATCCGAAACATGCACGAAGCCCTTGTCCTCGATCGAAGCCCACTCGGCAGGAATCTCGACCTTAACGACGGCATCGCCGCCGGCGTCCACGGCCGCATAGTTCATGTTGACGATATCCTCGCCCTTCTTGCCGTAGGACTTCTGGATCGCCTTCTTCATCTGCTCGACGGCCTTGTCGAACGGAATGACGTTGGCGATCTTGAAGAACGCCGACTGCATGATCGTGTTGGTGCGCGAACCCAGCCCCAGCTCGGCGGCGATCTTCGTGGCGTTGATGATATAGAAGTTGATCTTGTTCTTGGCGAGGTAAGCCTTCATGTGCGCGGGCAGCGTCTCGCAGGTCGTAGCGGCGTCGTGCACCGAGTTGAGCAGGAACGAGCCGCCGGCCTTCAGGCCCTTGAGCACGTCGTACTTGTCCACGTACGAAGGCACGTGGCAGGCCACGAAGTCGGGCGTGGTGACCAGATAGGGCGAAGTGATGGGCAGGTCGCCGAAACGCAGGTGCGACGAGGTGTAACCGCCCGATTTCTTCGAGTCGTAGGAGAAGTATGCCTGACAGTATTTGTTCGTCGTGCCGCCGATGATCTTGATCGAGTTCTTGTTGGCGCCCACCGTACCGTCGGCGCCCAGACCGAAGAAGAGCGCTTCGAACGTGCCGGGTTTGGCCAGCGAGATCTCCTCGCCCACGGGCAGCGAACGGAACGTCACGTCGTCCACGATACCCACCGTGAACTGGTTCTTGGGTTCGTTGGCCGCGAGGTTCGTGAACACGGCCAGCATCTGCGCCGGCGTGGTGTCCTTCGACGAAAGACCGTAACGGCCGCCGATGATGAGCGGCTTGTTCTTGCACGGGCAGGTGGCGAAAGCCTCCACCACGTCGAGGTAGAGCGGATCGCCGTTGGCTCCCGGCTCCTTGGTGCGGTCCAGCACGCAGATGCGCTTCACGCTTTCGGGCAGCACCTCCATCATGTATTTCACCGAGAAGGGACGGTAGAGGTGAACGGTCACGACACCCACCTTCCCGCCTTCGGCGTTCAGGTAATCGACCGTCTCCTTGAGGGTCTCGGTCACCGAACCCATCGCGATCACGATGTTCTCGGCGTCTGCAGCTCCGTAGTATACGAAAGGCTTGTACTCGCGGCCGGTGATCTTCGAAATCTCGCGCATCGCGTCTGCGACCATGTCGGGCACGGCGTCATAGAAGGGGTTAGAGGCTTCGCGGGTCTGGAAATAGATGTCGGGGTTCTGGGCCGTACCGCGCGTCACGGGGTGTTCGGGGTTGAGCGCACGCTGGCGGAAGGCCTTCAGCGCGTCGCGGTCGAGCATCGCCGTCAGGGCGGCTTCGTCGATCAGCTCGATCTTCTGGATCTCATGCGAGGTGCGGAATCCGTCGAAGAAGTGCAGGAACGGCACGCGCGACTTGAGCGCCACGATGTGCGCCACGCCCGCGAGGTCCATCACCTCCTGTACGGACGAGGTGGCGATCATCGCGAATCCGGTCTGACGGGTCGCCATGACGTCCTGATGGTCGCCGAAAATAGACAGCGACTGCGCGGCCAGCGCGCGGGCCGACACGTGGAACACGCCGGGAAGCAGCTCGCCGGAGATCTTGTACATATTCGGAATCATCAGCAGCAGGCCCTGCGACGCGGTAAACGTCGAAGTGAGGGCGCCGCTCTGGAGCGAACCGTGCACGGCGCCTGCGGCGCCCGCCTCGGACTGCATCTCCACGACTTTCACCGTTTCGCCGAAAATATTTTTACGACCTTGTGCAGCCCACTCGTCCACGAGCTCGGCCATGGTCGAGGAGGGCGTGATGGGGTAAATCGCCGCAACTTCCGAGAACATGTATGCAACATGCGCCGCAGCGTAATTACCGTCACACGTGATAAATTTCTTTTCTGCCATTTTGTTAAAATTTTAGATGATATTGTGTGTGTTTTCTGAATTCAGGACAGAATGCGTTGCAAAGATAGCAAATCCGGCGGAAAAAACAGTCCGATTTCAGAACAAAAAATCAGGAATTTTTACCATTCGGGGTGTTAGCGGAATAACACTCAAGGTTGTTAATTTTTTAACACAAACCTGCGGAAATCACGGAGTTGCAAAACCGATTTACCCATAGCGCGTTACCACGGCGGCACACTTTCCGGCGCTCCGCCGGGCCTCCTCCGGGGAGCGTCTCCCGGCTCCTGAACAGACGCACATTCCATGCCGTGCCAAAATAACGCAAAACAGCCTGCATTGAGCAAATTCGGGTTTAACGGATGGGTTGTTCGGGCAGTGCAATTGCAGATCGGGAAAATTTTTCTACTTTTGTTCCCCGAATTCGTTCTTTACATATCGTCATATGTCAACGATGTATTGGGACCCTAAAATCTGGTAAATTTTTTGCAATCCCGCAATATCCGTCGTACCCCGAAGGGTGCGTGCTGTAATTTGTGGGATTGAAGGCTTACCAGAGCCGTAGGGTCCACAGATTCGGCAGCACTCTTCCCGTTTTCCTGCCGCAGCACACCGGGCCATATGCGGCGGCAGGATTTATGGATTCACAATCCCCAAACTTCATAGTCACAGAATCCATCAAACAAATGAGGCGTCACTACTATTCCTGCCGCCGCTTTTTTACTATCTTTGCAGCCATATGATCGAATACAAAAAGAAAATACTGGCGAACGGACTCACGGTCGTCGTCAACCGCGACCCGGTCTCGAAGCTCGCCGCGGTAAACATCCTCTATAAAGTAGGCGCACGCAACGAAAATCCCGAACGCACGGGGTTCGCGCATCTGTTCGAACACCTCATGTTCCGCGGCACGCGCCGCATACCCAACTTCGACCTGCCGGTGCAGATGGCCTGCGGCGACAACAACGCCTTCACCAACAACGACTATACCGATTTCTACATCACCCTGCCGAAAGACAACGTCGAGACGGCCCTGTGGCTCGAAAGCGACCGCATGGAGGGGCTTGACATCACGCCCGAAAAACTCGAAACCGAGAAACGCGTGGTGATCGAGGAGTTCCGCCAGCGCTACCTCAACCAGCCCTACGGCGACCAGCCGATGCTGCTGCGGGCGCTGGCCTACAAGGTCCACCCCTACCGCTGGGCCACCATCGGGCTGACGCCCGAACATATCGCCCAAGCGACGCTCGACGAGGTGCAGGCCTTCTACCGCGCCCACTACCGCCCTTCGAACGCCATTCTTTCGATCTCGGCCGACATCGATGAAGAGAAGATGCTCGATCTGGCCGAAAAGTGGTTCGAGCCGCTCGCCAACCGGCCTGCGGCCCCGGACCACATCCGTCAGGAACCGGTCCAGACCGCACCGCGCCGCGAGGTCGCCGAGCGCGACGTCCCCGCCACGACGGTTTCGCTGGCCTTCCACATGGGCGGACGCACCTCGCCCGACTTCTACATCGCCGACCTCGTGTCGGACCTGCTGGCCGGCGGCGACTCGGCGCGGCTCTACACGCATCTGGTCAAGGAGCAGCGGCTGTTCTCGTCGGTGAACGCCTACATTTCGGGCGACGTCGATCCCGGACTCTTCGTCTTCACGGGCCAGCTCCTGCCGGAGACGACACCCGAACAGGCCGAAGCGGCCTTCCGCGCCGAAATCGAAGCGCTCCGGACCCGGCCTGCGACGGATTACGAGGTCGAGAAGGTCAAAAACAAGTTCGAAGCCAACACGCTCTTCGGCGAACTGAACGTAATGAACAAGGCGATGAACCTCGGCTTCTACGAGATGCTAGGCGACCTGCCGCTCGTCAACCGCGAGGTTGCGGCCTACCGGGCCGTCACTACCGACGACATCATCGACTTCAGCCGCCGCACGTTCCGGCCCGAAAACTGTTCCACCCTCATTTACAAAGCAAGCAAATGACACAACCGCCTCTCGTAATACCCGCGACCGTCGAGGTCCCGCAGGCCGAAAAGACGACGCTCTCCAACGGCGCCACGCTCTACACGCTCGCCTCGGACGACTTCGAAATGCTGCGCATCACCTTCGTGTTCCGCGCCGGATCGGCCGTGCAGCGGGTTCCCTTCTCGGCATCGGCCGCTGCGAACATGCTCGCGGAAGGCACGCGCGACATGACGGCGCAGCAGATCGCCGAACAGCTCGACTATTACGGCTCCTATTTCGACGTCAACATCGACCGGGACTACGCCTATATCAGCTTCTGCACGCTCTCCAAATTCTTCGGACAGACGCTGGCCGTGGCCGAGCAGGTGCTCCTGCATCCGACATTTCCGGAGGAGGAGCTGCGCACCTACTGCGCCAAGCGCAAACAGCGGCTGGCCATCGAGCGCACGAAAGTGGACGTCGAAGCCCGCGAAGCGTTCGCACGGACGATGTTCGGTCCCGAACACCCCTACGGCATTTCGGCCGACGAAAACGATTACGACCGCCTGACGCGGGCCGACGTCGCGGAATTCTACGCCCGCCATTACACGGCCGCCAACGGCTTCGTGGTGTGCAGCGGACGCATCGGCGAGCAGGAACGGGAAGCCGTGGCCGCCCTCGCGGAACGGCTGCCGCGGTCGGAGTCCGAAACCGGGACGCCGTTTCCGGCGCCCGTAACCCGGCACGAAGCCTTCGTCGAACACCCCGGCGCCGTGCAGTCTTCGATCCGCATCGGACGCATGCTCTTTCCGCGCCAGCATCCCGACTTCTTGGGCATGCAGGTCGTGGCATCGGCGCTGGGCGGCTACTTCGGATCGCGCCTGATGCAGAACCTGCGCGAAGAGCGCGGCTACACCTACGGCGTGGTGGCCGCCATGGTCAATTTCGAGCAGGCGGGCTACTTCGCCGTCGCAACGCAGGTCGGCACCGACGTCACACGCAACGCCCTGCGGGAGATCTACGCTGAAATCGAACGGCTGCGCACGGAACCGATGCCCGACGAGGAGCTTTTGCTGGTCAAGAACATCATGATCGGCGAGATGATGCGCATTCTCGACGGCCCGTTCGGCATCGCCGACGTCACGATCGAAAACATCCTCTGCGGCCGGGACCACACCGTCATCGGCGAGAACATCCGCCGCATACAGGCCATGACGCCCGCCGACGTACAGCATCTGGCGCAGAAATACCTCGCGCGCGAGGATCTGGTGACCGTCATCGCTGGCGACCCCGCCCCGGAGGAGCGGCAGGCCGCGGAAGAAAAGGCGGATCGCCAGTGACGCGCAGCGGAATTTCACCCCGGCGGCCGCAACAGCGCATAGACAGAACAGTAAGCGGAAACCCCGGCCATACGGAACCGGCAACAAAAAAGCATCCCGTTGAGGGATGCTTTTGGTTTCAATGCAGACACATGACACATGGTCGCAGGCGTACGACCGCACAACGTATGACCGCAGACGCATCATGCACGGTGCACGGCGCACGGACTCCGAACGGCTACGTTCTGTTCGCCGCGACCCAGTCGGTCAGCTCCACGAAGTCGGCGACCGAAAGCTGCTCGGCGCGCTGCGTGAAGAAAGGATGCTCCGCGCCGCCGAAATTGCCGAATACCGACCGCAGCGAGTTGCGGATCATCTTGCGCCGCTGTCCGAAGGAGGCTTTCACGACCTTCACGAACAGCGTTTCGTCGCAGGCGAGCCGCTCGACGCCGTTGCGGCGCAGGCGGATCACCGCGCTCTTGACCTTGGGCGGCGGATTGAAAACCGTCTCATTGACCGTAAAAAGATATTCGATATCGTACCACGCCTGCAAAAGCACCGAAAGTATGCCGTACTCCTTCGAGCCGGGAGGTTCGGCCAGCCGCACGGCGACCTCCTTCTGGATCATGCCGACGCATTCAGGCACCAGATCGCGGTTCTCCAGCACCTTGAAGAATATCTGCGAAGAGATATTGTAGGGAAAATTGCCGATGATCTTCAGCCCTCCGGGAAACCGTTCGCGCAGGTTCATCTTCAGGAAGTCGCCTTCCATCAGGCGCGGCGTGAATTCGGGGTAATGCGCATGCAGGTATTCGACGCTTTCCGGGTCGATTTCGGCCCCGTAGGTGACGATATCGTCGCGCCTGAGCAGAAACTGCGTCAGCACGCCCATGCCGCACCCGACCTCCAGCACGTCGCAGCGCCCGGCGGCTTTCGCCCCCTGCCCGGCATCCGGCGTAACATCCGGCTCTATACCCGACACACCCTCCGGCCCTGTCTCCTGCGCAACATCCCGCCCGGCACCCGCCGCGACACCCGGTTCCGTACTCTGCACGACATCCGGTCCGGCACCCGCCGCGACACCCCGCCCGGCAGCAATTTCCGTCGTCCGGCCATCGACTGCGACTGCGGCATCCCCGGTTGCGGCCGCTGCACCCGTCTCAGCAGCGTTTCCGGTCCCTCTTTTCGCTGCGACGATTACGGCCGTCTCCGGCTCCTCCGGTCCCCTCCCAGCCGCAGCCTGCTCGTCCGCTCCGGGAAGAGCGGGAACAGCAGGAGCTGTCCGCAGCCGGATCTCTCCGCCCGAAAGCGAGTCGCAGATTTTGCGCGCGATATTCAGATCGACCAGAAAATGCTGGCCCAGCGCCTTTTTAGCCCTTACTTCACTCATTCTATTTCAGCAATTCATAATAACAGCCGTTCCCGAACGCTCCGTCCCCGACAAAAGCACGGTGCATCGCCCCCCACGAAACGGAATCCGGCTTCGGCCAGCACCCGCTGCAAAGCGGGATTCGAGGCGTATGCGGCGGCAAAGATACGAATTATCGGGGTATTTGCGAAAACCCGCTCCGCGGCCCGCGACACGGCGGCGGTCATAACGCCCGTCCCCGGTACGAAGCCCCGATCCAACAGCCGATTCCGGCGTTGAACCGCCCGACATCCGTCTCCGGCGCAAACCCGATGCCGCCCACGGCTTTGCCGCCGATCACTACGGCGAAATCCTCCGGCCGGGATTTGGCCGCGGCCTGCGCGATGAAGGCGTCCCCTTCGCCTCAGCCCTCTCAAAAAAAATCCGCCGGGCCAATGTCCGGCGGATAACTCTCAGCGCTTCTGTCTGCGCGATTTCTTCTTCTCCTGCCGCTCCTTGGCCCGGCGTTCGAGCCGCACGCGGCGCTGCGTCAGGCGGAATGTGTAAAGCAGGCCCACGAAACCCACGCCCAGCAGCGTAATCCAGAACCAGACGGCAATGCCCCGTTCCATATACTCCAGCGCGTAAATCACGCCCGCAACCGCCGCGATCATCATCACGAGACGGACGATCTGCATAACATTCGTTTTCCTCATATCACTCTTTATTTTACACGTTTCCGACTCCGGGCGCCGGCCGCCGCAACCGCCGCGCCGCACGGACCGGCATACAAACCCGCACGCAAAACCGCTGCACAAACCGCAGCACGGACCCGCGCGCACCGATCTTCCTCTTCCCCGCGTGCTATACGCCACAAAACGGCTGCGTCGCCCTGCCGGAAAACACGGTCTCCACGCTCCGAAACAACTGTAAAGCGCCCCGTCAAGGAATCTGGTGCCTGTTCACCTCGTCGAGGTGCCTGCACTTGCGCTTGTGGCATTCGTTATACACCATACCCGCGCCGGCCAGTGCAAACAGCACCGCCACGATCAGGTCGAAAATACAGTTCTTGTTCGACAAAGCCCAGAATATATTGACACCGAGCCACACGAGCGTCACAATCAGGAAAATCACGGCAACAGTAAAAGTCTTTTTGTTCATAGGCATATTTGTTAAGTTAGTCCATTGCTCGGAACAGTGACGCAACAGCCGCGGGACAGCAGGTCGGTACAGGGCGTCAGTTACCCTGCTCGCACATGAATTTGATACGCACCAGACGTATCTCCTCCTCGGTATAGTCGGCCCCCAGTTCGTCGATGGCCGCATCGAGCGAGTCGCTCTCGGCGTCCTCCTTGAAATAGAGGTATATGTCCTCGATCTTGTCCTCGTCCATAAACTCCCGGAGGTAATAGGAGATGTCGAGCTTCGTGCCCGAATTGACGATTCCCTCGATCTCGGTCAGCAGCTCGTCGAAATCGAGATCCTTGGCACGGGCGATGTCCTCGAAATCCATCTTCCGGTCGATCGACTGGATGATGAAGATCTTGTTGCCCGACTTGTTGCCGACCGACTTGACGATCATGTCCTGCGGACGGATGATCTCCTTCTCCTCGACGTAGGCCTTGATCAGCTTGATGAACTCCTCGCCGAACTTGCGGGCCTTGCCCACGCCGACGCCGGTAATGTTCTGCATCTCTTCGAGGGTGATGGGGTACTGCACGGCCATATCTTCGAGCGACGGGTCCTGAAAGATGACGAACGGCGGCAGCCCGTGCTGCTTGGCGACCTTCTTGCGCAGGTCCTTGAGCATCGAGAACAGCTCCTCATCCGCCGCGCCGCCCTTGCCCATCGGGGCCACGGCCTCGGCCTCCCGCTCCTCCTCGTCGTAATTGTGGTCGAGCGTCACGGTCACGGGGAACGGCATGGCGATGAAATTCTCGCCCTTGCGGTTCACCGAGATCAGTCCGTAATTCTCGATATTCTTGTCCACCAGTCCGAGGATGAGCGCCTGACGCAGGACGGCGCCCCAGAAGCTGGCGTCGTGCTCGGCGCCTGCGCCGAACCACTTGCTCTTGTTGTGTCCGTAGCTCTTTATCAGCGCCGTGGTCTTGCCCGTCAGCACATTCACCAGATAGTCGCCCTTGAACTTGTCGCCGATGTCGCGCAGAGCCTCCAGCAGCATCTTCAGCGCGGCCTTGGCGTCGATCTTGGGCCGCGGATTGCGGCAGTTGTCGCAGTTGCCGCAGTTCTCCTCCGTATACTCCTCGCCGAAGTAGTGCAGCAGCGTCTTGCGGCGGCACATCGAACTCTCGGCGTACGACACCGTCTCCAGCAGCAGCAGTTTGCCGATCTCCTGTTCGGCGATAGGCTTGCCCTGCATGAACTTTTCGAGTTTCTGAATATCCTTGTAACTGTAGAAGGTCAGGCAGTAGCCTTCGCCGCCGTCACGGCCGGCGCGGCCCGTCTCCTGATAATAGCCTTCGAGCGACTTGGGTATGTCGTAATGGATCACATAACGCACGTCGGGCTTGTCGATGCCCATGCCGAATGCGATCGTGGCGACGATCACGTCGGCGCGCTCCATCAGGAAATGGTCCTGATTGGCGGCGCGCGTCGCGGCGTCCATGCCGGCGTGGTAGGCCAGCGCCTTGATGCCGTTGGCCACGAGCAGTTCGGTCAGCTCCTCGACCTTCTTGCGGCTCAGGCAGTAGATGATGCCGCTCTTGCCCTCGTTCTGCTTGATGAAGCGGATGATGTCGCGGTCCACGTTGTGCTTGGGCCGGATTTCGTAATAGAGGTTCGGGCGGTTGAACGACGACTTGAAGACCGAAGCGTCGGACATGCCCAGATTCTTCTGAATGTCCAGCTGGACCTTGGGCGTGGCGGTCGCCGTCAGGGCGATCAGCGGCGCAGGACCGATTTCGTTGATGATCGGACGGATGCGGCGGTACTCCGGCCGGAAGTCGTGCCCCCACTCCGAGATGCAGTGCGCCTCGTCGATGGCGTAGAACGACACCTTTATCTTATGCAGGAAAGCCACGTTGTCCTCCTTGGTCAGCGACTCAGGGGCGAAATAGAGCAGCTTGGTCTTTCCCGACAGCACGTCGGCGCGCACCTGCGCCACGGCGGTCTTGTTGAGCGACGAGTTGAGGAAATGGGCGATCCCCGAATCGGCCGAGAAGGTGCGCATGGCGTCCACCTGATTCTTCATCAGCGCGATAAGCGGTGAAATGACGATCGCCACGCCGTCCATGATCAGGGCGGGCAGTTGGTAGCACAGGGACTTTCCGCCGCCCGTCGGCATAAGCACGAACGTATCGTTTCCCTCCAGCACATTGCGGATCACAGCCTCCTGATTCCCTTTGAACGACGAAAAGCCGAAGTATTCCTTCAGCTTGTCGTGCAGCAGGGACGATTCATTTTGTTTCATTTCGCCGATTCTACTCTTTATTCACAAATTCTTAGGTAAAGTTAGCAAAAAATTCGGAATTCCGCACCATCTACCGATAAAAATTCAGCGTCCCGGCGATTGGAGCAAGCCCGGCCGCGCCCGGCTCAACGAAATGGTTTCGTTTCTTTCCGGTACGGACACAAGAACGGACGCCCCGGAAAAATGGCATATTCTATGCAAAAGAACTCCCCGATTCCCTGCAAACAGTTTGCTGTCCGACGCTTATTAACCGACATAACCAGTCAGCCATGAAAAAACGCTTACTATCCGCACTGCTGTTCACCGCCGCACTGAGTCTCCCGGCGGCCGCGCAGACGCTCCCCGCACAACCCGCCCCGGAAGGCTCCGGCACACGACCGGCACCCCGAACAAGCGCCGCCGAGATCGACGACGCCAACGACGCCGCTTCGCCGGAAGAGGTCTCGAAGAAGATCACCCGGTTCGAGAAGATTCTCGCCGCGCTGCCCAAATTTTCGGGCTATGCACAGATCGGCTACACCTACCAGACCAACGTCGGGGGAACGGACGGCAAAAATTCGTCGTCGTTCAACGTCAAGCGCATGCGTCTGATCCTCACGGGCGACATCTCCCGCACGTTCGACTACAAGATGCAGTTCGAGGGCTTCTCCAGCTCGGCCGACCAGCAGGGCAAGGCGCTCATCACCGTGCAGGACATGTACCTGCGGGCCAAAATCCGCCCCCAGATACACATCTGGGCCGGTCAGTTCCCCGTTCCGCTGACCATCGAGAATTACGACATCTCGCCCGGCACGCTCGAAGTCCCCAACTTCTCGCACGCCATTCTCAAAATGGTCTGCCGCAACGCCGTGTCGGGCTACAACACCTACGGACGCGACTGCGGCCTGCAAGCCACGGGCGCGTTCCTGCACCGCGACGGCTGGGACATGCTCACCTACAACCTCGCCCTCTTCAACGGCTCGCAGATGAACCGCCCGGACGACAACAAGTCGAAAGACATCGTGGCGCGCCTCACATTCTTCCCTCTCAGGGAGCTGCGCATTTCAGGCTCGGTGAACTGGGGCGAATACACCAACAACACGGTTTCGAAGGACTATATCCCCATGACGCGCTACGCCGCCGGCTTCTGGTACGACAGCGAACACATCCTCGTCCGGGCCGAATACGCGCACACCGGCTCCTCCGCGGCCTACACAGACAAGACGACCGGGGAAAAGACACGCGGCAAGGTCGACGAACAGATGTACTACCTCATCGCAGGCTACAAATTCAAGGGCAAATACATGCCCGTAATCCGCTACGACGTCTTCAACGGCAAACGCAACACCTACCTGCCCGGCTCGGTCGGCAAGCAGCAGGACTTTCTGGTGGGCTTCCTCTACATGCCCATTCCGCGGCTGAAGGCGCAGGCCGCATGGACGCTTTCGAAATACTCGGCGGCGGGAGCCAAGAACGGCAACGGCTTCGAAGTGGCGCTGATCGGATTCTTCTGACGCCCGGCCCGATTGTCCCCGCAGTTGCCGGGACAACATCGCCGCACGCTCCGGCCCGCACGCCCGGCCGCCGGGGAACATTTCCGCGGCCGTTCGGAACCTTTTTGCCGCCGCTGCGGACAATTTCCGGACTTCGTCCCCTTTCCGGAGAGAATTATGGCCCCGCGGTTTGGAGTTTTTACCTACTTTATATACCTTTGTTGCGACGGCCCCGGCCCGCAGCCTTCCCGTTCCGGCTCATCGGCCCGAATACGGAACCGCTTCGGGATGAAGGGGCTGCAAACTTAACCATGCAGCAACATGCGCCTATACACAAGCGAACTTGTCAAGAAATATAAAGCCCGCACGGTCGTCGATCATGTCTCGATCGACGTCAATCAGGGCGAGATCGTCGGACTGCTCGGCCCCAACGGAGCGGGCAAGACCACGACCTTCTATATGATCGTGGGACTCATCAAGCCTAACGAAGGACGCATTTTTCTGGAAAACGACGAGGGACAGGTCGCCGAGCTGACCAACGAACCGGTCTACAAGCGCGCGCAGATGGGCGTGGGCTATCTGGCGCAGGAAGCGTCGGTTTTCCGCCGCCTGTCGGTCGAGGACAACCTTCGCGCCGTGCTCGAAATGACCGAATATTCGAAGGAGTATCAGGCCGAGCGCGTCGAATCGCTGATTGAGGAGTTCCGCCTGCAGAAGGTCCGCAAGAGCCTCGGCATCCAGCTTTCGGGCGGTGAACGCCGCCGCACGGAGATCGCGCGCGCCGTGGCCATCAACCCGGCGTTCATCCTGCTCGACGAACCCTTCGCGGGCGTGGACCCGATCGCCGTCGAGGACATCCAGTCGATCGTGGCGACGCTCAAGCACAAGAACATCGGCGTGATCATCACCGACCACAACGTCGACGAGACGCTGGCCATCACCGACCGCACCTACCTGCTCTACGAAGGCAAGATCCTCAAAACCGGCACCGCCGAGGAGCTGGCCGCCGACCCGATGGTCCGCAAGGTCTATCTGGGCCAGCACTTCGAGCTGAAAAAGAGCCACCAGCTGACGCAGGAGATGAAAAACCGCAAAACTCCGCAGGAATAACGGCCGAAACACGAAATCAGGGATGCGGCGCTCTTGCGCCGGCATCCCCGCATAACCATATATCACCCCATAATGGATAAGACGGTTCCATCGGGCCGCGTCAAAGGCACGCTGACGCCGCCCTGCTCGAAAAGCTACGCACAGCGCGCCTTGGCGGCATCGCTTCTCTGCGAAGAGACCTCCGTGCTGCGCAACATCGAGTTCTGCAGCGACACGCGCTCGGCGCTGCAGTGCATCGAGACGCTCGGCGCCCGCGTGACCCGGATCGGCGAAGAGACGCTTTCGATCGAAGGCGGACTGCGCCCGCAGGGGCACACGCTCCGCGTCGGCGAGTCGGGTCTTTCGACACGCCTTTTCACCCCCATCGCTTCGCTCTGCGGCACGCCGATCACCATCGAAGGCGAGGGCACGCTGCTCCGCCGCCCCATGGAGATGATGATAGGACCGCTGCGCACGCTGGGCGTCCGGGTGCGCGACAACGGCGGATTCCTGCCCTTCGAAGTCCGCGGACCGATCCGCGGCGGCGAGGTCGACGTGGACGGCTCGGTCTCGTCGCAGTTCATCACGGGACTCATGCTGGCGCTGCCGCTGGCCCGACACGACACCACGATCCATGTGCGGAGCGCGGTTTCGACCCCTTATCTGGACATGACCATAGACACCGCGGCCCGTTTCGGCGTGGAAATCTGCCATAACGATTACGAAGAGTTCTACATCGAAGGCGGCCAGCGTTACAGCCCGGCCTGCCTGAGCATCGAGGGCGACTGGAGTGCGGCGGCCATGCTGCTGGTGGCCGGCGCCGTCGCCGGGGAGGTCACGGTACGGAATATCTCGATGCTCTCGAAGCAGGCCGACACGGCCGTCTGCACGGCGCTGGTCCGGGCCGGCGCCGCCGTCATCAACGAAGCCGATTCGGTGACGGCGATCAGCCGCCCGCTGCACGGCTTCGAATTCGACGCCACCAACTGCCCCGACCTCTTCCCCGCCCTCGCCGCCCTCGCCGCGGCGGCCGACGGCGTCAGCACGATCCGCGGCACTTCGCGGCTGCTGCACAAGGAGAGCAACCGCGCCGAGGCGATCCGCGAAGAATACGCCAAAGTGGGTATCGAAGTGGACATCTCGGAAGAGGACGTCATGCGCATCCGCGGCGGCAAAATCCGTCCGGCGCGCGTTTCGAGCCACGACGACCACCGCATGGCCATGTCGATGGCGGTCTCGGCGCTGCGCTGCGACGGGCAGATAACGATCGAAAACGCCGAGTGCGTGGCCAAGAGCTACCCCGGCTTCTTCGAAGACCTTGAAAAAATCAGAGTTTAAAGCCATGAACATTTTCGGTCACAATTTCAGACTCGCCATCTGGGGCGAGTCGCACGGCCAGCAGATCGGCATCTCGATCGACGGCATTCCGGCTGGCGTCCCGCTTTCGGCGGAGGATTTCGAAACCGACCTCGCACGGCGGCGCAGCGGCGCGCGCGGCACCACGCCGCGCCGCGAACCCGACATCCCGCAGATCGTGTCGGGACTCTACAACGGCATGACCACGGGCGCCCCGCTGACCATCGAGTTCGCCAACCGCGACACCCACTCGCAGGACTACGCCAACGTGATGCGCCACTACCGGCCCTCGCACGCCGACATGGTGGCCTACCACAAATTCAACGGCTTCAACGACCCGCGCGGCGGCGGCCACTTCTCGGCCCGCCTGACCGTGGCGCTCACGGCCGCAGGCGTGGTCGCCAAGAAGATACTGCCGCCGGGCGTGACCTTCGACACCCGCATCGCGGAGATCGGCGGCTGCACCGACCCGGAGGGCTTCGACGAGGTGCTGCGCGCCGCGGCCGCCGAGCAGGACTCCGTAGGCGGCATCATCGAATGCCGCGTACAGGGCGTTCCGCTGGGGCTGGGACAGCCCTTCTTCGACTCGGCCGAAAGCATGATCGCCCACCTGCTGTTCGCCGTTCCCGCCGTCAAGGGCGTGGAATTCGGCAGCGGCTTCGCCGGGGCGCGCATGCGCGGCTCCGAGAACAACGACCCGTTCCTCGACGTCGAAGGCACGACAGCGACCAACAACGCGGGCGGCATCAACGGCGGACTGACCAACGGCAACGAACTCGTCGTCCGCGCCGCCGTCAAGCCCACGCCGAGCATCGGCCGCGAACAGATGACCTACAATCTGGCCACGAACAAGGTCGAGCCGCTGACGATCCGCGGCCGCCACGACGTCTGCGTCGCCCTGCGGGGCGCGGTGGTCGTCGAAGCCGCCGTAGCCATCGCGCTGGCCAACTTCATCCGCTGATGACCACGCGCCGCGACATACTCGGCCGTATTTCGGCACGCCTCGCGCCCCTCTACGGGGCGCGTGAAGCACGGAGCATCGCCCTCGTCGCCGTCTCGGAGCTGTCTGGGCTGAGCGCGTCGGCCCTGCTGACCGATCCCGGCGCGCCGCTCGAAATCGCGGAACTGGACGACATCCTCGGCCAGCTGGCCGCAGGCCGTCCGGTGCAGTATGTCGTGGGGCGCACGGAGTTCTGCGGCCGCACGTTCGCCGTGCGCGAAGGGGTGCTGATTCCCCGGCCCGAAACCGAAGAGCTGGCGGCATGGATCGCGCAGGCCGAAACCGAAGCCGCCGCGCTGCTCGACGTGGGCACCGGAAGCGGCTGCATCGCGGCCACCCTCGCGCTGGCGCTGCCCGGCGCGCAGGTATATGCGGCGGACATCTCCGACACGGCGCTGGAAACCGCTGCCCGCAACTGCCGGGCGCTCGGCGCCGGGGTCATCCTGCGCAAGGCCGACGCCCTGAGCGATCTGGCCGATGTCTTTCCGGGACCGTTCGACGTCATCGTCTCCAACCCGCCCTACGTGCCGCAGAGCGACCTGCCTGCGATGCACGTCAATGTGCGGGAATACGAGCCGCACGAAGCGCTGCTGGTCCCCGACGACGACCCGCTGCGCTTCTACCGCGCCATCGCCCGCGCCGGACGGCGGACGCTACGCCCCGGCGGCAGGCTCTACTTCGAAATTTACGAACACTTCGCCGAGGCCATGCGCCGCATGCTCGGCGAAGAGGGATATACGGACACCGAGGTCCGCGAAGACCTCAACGGCAAACCCCGCATGACATGCAGCCGCCTGAAGTAAAAAAGACCGGGAAACGCGCCAAAACGCCCGAACAGGCCCTCGCCGCACTCATGCGGCTCTGCGCACGCGCCGAGAAATCGCAGGACGACGCCCGGCGGCTGATGCGCGGCTGGGGGCTTGCTGAGCGCGAGGGCGAGCAGGTGCTGGCGCGGCTCGTCCGCGACCGCTTCATCGACGACGGCCGTTACGCCGAAGCTTTCGTGCGCGACAAACTGCGGCTGAGCGGCTGGGGCGAATACAAGATCCGCACGGCCCTGCAGCGCAAGCGTATCGACAGGGAGCTGATCGACGCGGCGCTGGCGCAGGCCGACCGTCAGGATATGGCCGGCCGGCTGCGGCAGCAGCTGGAACGCAAGATGCGGACGACCAGACATACGACACAATACGAACTCAAAACCAAACTGATACGTTACGGGCTTTCGCTGGGATACGACTACGAGACGGTGCTCGACAGCGCCGCCGCGCTCGTGACGGACACGGAGACATGCGACGAATTCTGACATTACTGCTTTTCACGACGATCTGCTCCGGGGCGCAGGGCCAGCGGCTCAACCCCGGAGATTACATATATCCGATCCGCGGCGTCGCGGGGCTTTACTCGGCCAACTTCGGCGAAATGCGTCCCGGACACTTCCACGGCGGCATAGACATCAAGACCGACGGCGGCGAGGGCAAACCCCTCGTGGCCGTGGCCGACGGTTACGTCTCGCGCGTGAGCGTCAGCCCGTCGGGCTACGGACGGGCGATATACCTCACGCTCGGCAACGGCACGACGGCCGTATACGGCCACCTGCAGCGGTTCCGCGGCGACATCGAAAAACACGTCCGCGACGAACGCTTCCGCCGCCGCGCGAACAGCGTCGATCTCTGGTTCGGCCCCGGCGCATGGCCCGTCGCACAGGGCGACACGATCGGATTTTCGGGCAACAGCGGTTCGTCGCTGGGTCCCCATCTGCATTTCGAACTGCGCGACACCCCGACCCAGCGGCTCTACAACGTCGTGCGCGAAGGCGTCGTCCGCCCCGACGACGACCTGCCGCCCCGCATCATGCGCATCCACTACATCGAGGTGGACAGCGTGCAGGGCGTTCCCGTCCACGGCAGGCCGGAGAGCTACTCCGTCGTCCGCGAAGCGGAAGGCCGCTACCGGCTGACGCGCGAAGAGCCTGTCGGCACGGGACGCAAAGGCTATTTCGTCCTCGAAGCCAGCGACCGCCGCAACGGGGTGCACAACACCTTCGGACTATGGAGGGCGAGCATGTCCGTGGACGGCGATCCCCGGTTCGAATACCGCATGGACGGCTTCACGCACGACCTTTCGCGCTGCTGCGACGCCGTGAGCCACTACCCCATGCAGCTCACCTCGCGCAACGAGGTGATCCGGCTGGCGCAGCTGGCCGAATCGCCCGACTGCTTCTATCCCGTCATGCGGGAGCGCGGCCTCGTCCGCACCGCCGAGGGCGAGAAACGGCGCATCCGCATCGAAGCCGAAGACGACTGCGGCAACCGCTCGCAGCTCGAATTCGACATTCTCGGCCGCACGGAAACGCTCCGCGCCGAAGCTGACAGCACGGCCGTCGTCCTGCGGCCCGAAAAGGCGGCTTTAGTCCGTGCGGGCCGCGATCTGACGGCCCGCATCCCCGCAGGAGCGGTCTACGAACCCATTTTCTGCCGCCCGGAACAGCGTCAAGCCCCCGCATCCGACTCCACGGCGGCGGTCCTCTCGCCCGCCTACCGCATCCTCGACGCAGAGACGCCCCTGCGCCGCCCGATGACGGTCTCCGTACACGCCTTCGTGCCCGACGACATGCAGTCCCGTACGGTTCTCGCGACCCGTACGGCCAAAGGACGCATCGCCTGCATCGGAGGCAGATACGCCGACGGCGCCGTGACGGCGACGACCCGCACCACGGGCGACATCTTCGTCGCCGCCGACACCATACCGCCGCGCATCCGGCCGCTCTTCAGCGAAGGGGCCGACCTCGGCGGCGCCCGCAGCATCCGCTTCCGCGTGAGCGACAATTTCTCAGGCATCGCCTCCTGCACGCTGCTCATCGACGGCCGCTGGGTGCCCTGCGACCGTTTCCCGATGCAGGGTACGCTCGTACATGCGTTCGACCTACCCGCCGCAAAAAAACGCCGCAGCGTGCAGCTCACGGTGACGGACAGATGCGGCAATACAGCCCGCTGGGAGGGAACATTTTGGCGGTAAACTCTTAAATTCAGGAATTATTTTCTATATTTGCACACATCCCAACAACAAACACAATGACAGACAACAATCCCGACGTACGGAAACCCTTGATTCTGATAGCGGAAGATGTCGAGAGCAACTACAAGCTTCTGGAAATAATACTCAAAAAAGAGTACGATCTGCTATGGGCCAAGAATGGCAGGGAGGCTGTCGATTTTGCCATGGAGCACAAGCCCGACGCAATACTGATGGACATCAAAATGCCCGTCATGGACGGCATCGAGGCGCTGAAGGAGATTCGCCGCTACACGGCCGAACTGCCCGTGATCATGCAAACGGCCTATGCCTTCGACACCGACCGCCGCACTGCCGAGGAAGCCGGATGCAACGGATTCATCACCAAACCCGTCATGCCGCGCGAACTGAAAATGTATCTGGACAAATACCTGAACAAATAACAGAGAAGGTCCGGGAACAGCCGTCGCAAATCCGTCTCACACCCACACCGTCTCCAGCGGCCGGCCCCGAAAACAGGCACCCCGCACAAGACTCAAAACAAGCCGGACAGACCGTCCGGCTTGTTTTTTCGCCCGCCCGCCGGCGCTTCGGGATACGCCCCTTCAGACCGGAATGGAATGCACCGGAGCGGTATCCGACGGCCACCGGGCCGCCCGCCCTGTCCGAACACCGCCTGCGGCATCTGTCCGTTCCGCACCGCGCTCCTCCCGACCGCTCCCTGCGCGGGACGGCGCGGCACGCCGTCCCGCCGCGCTGCCGCAAAAACAGCACAAAAAAAGCGTTGAGAGACTCAACGCTTTTCCGTTTCATAACCGCCGTCAGATTACTTGTCCGTCACGGGAATAGGACCGTCGTAAGTTCCGCGCATGGTGATACCCTCGACGCTGATCAGCGCAATGTCGATATGATAAACGCCGTTTTCGTAACCGACCGTCACCCGGCCGTAGTCCTGCGCCGCACCAGACAGGATCTTGCCGTTCGCATCGCTCTGCATGCAGTAGGTGCCGTAGGCCATCAGCATTCCCGGCATGTAGTCCATGATCGCGCCCGGCACCATCGTAAACGCCTCGCGGGAAGCATTCACCTCATATTCGCCCGGCACCAGTTTCAGATCGCCGCGATCGTCGGTCGTCGGCATATTCAGCTCCACGCCGAAAAGCGTTCCCTTGACAAGTCCGCCCCGCTTATCGACCTCTCCCGTCCAGAACTTAAGCTGCGTCCAGTCCACGCCGGGGTCGTTGTATTCCTTGTAGCACACGGCCGTCACCTCTTCGAGCGCAACATTGACGGCATGTTTGAGCCGGCTGCCCGTCATATCGATCGGCTTCATTTCGATCGGCCCGGCGTAGCGGAAACTCAGGCGTTCGCCCGCTGGGGTTTCGACATTCGCCGCAAGCAGGTAATTCGCTCCCTCGCGCGAAACCGTCACTTCGCCAGCCGCGAAGGTCAGCACTTCCCAAGTCCCGTCCTCCAGACGCCGCGTCGCATAGGTGTGACGCGGATCGGCCGACGGCGGAACGTGCCCCTGCGCCAATTCATAAGTCCCGTCGGGAATAACGGCATCGGCCGACGCGGCGCCGTACAGATCGAACAGCACGGCGTATCCGGCCTGCTTGGTGACGGTCAGACCGCCCTGAATCTCGGTCTCGCCGCTGCTCAGTCCGAAATAGAAATTATCCCCGTTCTGCTCGGCCACGCCCGGAGTATGCAGCGATTCGAATTGTTGCGTCAGGTCATTCGCCGGATCTTCGAGCGTCGTCAGAACGAGCGATGCGACCTCACTCAGCCGGTCGTTTTCACCGGCGGCCGCCGCATAAACATAATAATCGGTCGACGGCGCCAGCTCCGGAATGACTACCGGCTCGGTCCATGCCGGGGGAGGGAGTTCGATTCCGGAGTCCGAAAGAATCTCCCTTGCCGTGAGGGCGTCGTTCCTCTCGGTCAGCACGACATAAGCGCACTTGGACGCATTTTCGACAAGAGCCGTGAAACTCACCGAAAACGGCGCGGTTTCACCTGCTGTCAGCGAGATTTTCGGAGCAGGTCCGGATTTTTCCCCGTTGTCATCGTCGCCGCAGCCGACGCATAACGACACGCAAAATACCGATGTGAGCAACATCGTCACAGGAAGCAAAAAATTTTTCATAGGGTTAAAGATGGGAATTGTGCCGGAACCATTCCGGCGGAATTAATAAAAACGCAAGTTACGACACCGGAGAGGCTCCGAAGCCATACGGGTGCAGCCGACGGCAGCGTCCGGGCATCCTCCGGTAACGTATTTGCAAATATAAGTAATTCAGACTATTTTTAATACATTACAGCCGATTTTTTTCATTGCGAAAGCCGAATTATCCCGCCGCGCCGCGGACCCGACGCCCCATTCCCTGCGATAAAGGGCAAGAAAACACGAAATAAATTTGTAGATACTTCGGAATTTCGTACTTTTGCACCCGAAAATCGACATGGTCTCGTAGCTCAGTTGGATAGAGCAACAGCCTTCTAAGCTGTCGGTCGTGGGTTCGAATCCCGCCGGGATCACTCGACGCCGGGCCGCAAATGCGGCCCGGCATTTTTTCATCCGTATCGAAAACGCCATAAAACAGCCTTCCGCGCGCATTTTTCCGCAATTTATTTTGCCGGGCGGAATATTTTGCCTACATTTGCAGGCTTAAAAGCCCAAAGTGGGTGAGCGTTTTTTATTAATTACAACAAAATTTTATAGCAAAATGGCTGTTAAAATTCGTCTGGCACGTCATGGTAAGAAGGGTTACGCCTTCTATCACATCGTTGCCGCAGATAGCAGGGCGCCACGTGATGGTAGATTTATCGAGAAGCTGGGTACCTACAACCCCAACACGAATCCTGCTACGATCGACCTGGACTTCGAGAAAGCACTGGGCTGGTTGCAGAAAGGCGCACAACCTACGGATACCTGTCGGGCAATTCTCTCGTACAAGGGCGTATTATACAAGAAGCACCTGCTGGGCGGTATCGCCAAGGGCGCATTCTCGGAGACCGAAGCCGAAGCTCGTTTCAACAAATGGATGACCGAGAAGGCCGGTAAGATCGAGGCTAAGGGCAACAAGCTCGAAGCGGATGCCAAGTCGGCCGAAAAGGCCCGTCTGGCCGCCGAAGCCAAAGTCAAGGAGGAGCGCGCAAAGGCCATCGCCGAGAAGAAGGCCGCAGCCGAAGCTGCCGCCAAGGAGGCCGAGCAGGCCGCTGCCGCAGAGGGCGCAGAAGCACCCGCTGAAGGCGAAGCCGAAGCTCCCGCCGCAGAATAAGCGCAGAACGCTTCTTTCCGGAATCCCGGTAAATTTCCCAACGCGGGAATTTACCGGTTTTTTTCATTACTTTTGTAAACTCTTTCCGGCCGGGCGGCACGCCACGAATGGAAAGTCCCCCTGCCGCACCGCCGGACGAGCGAGAATCGCACGCTCCACGCGATGCGGAAGATAAAACACCGAAAACCGAACCGACATGAGCGTTTCCATACCCGCAGGCAGAATCAACAAGCTTTTCGGCACCGACGGCGGAGTGATGCTGTCACTTTACGCCGATTTCCCCGCGGATTTCGACACCGACACCCCGCTGCTGGTCACCATCGACGCCCTCGAAGTGCCGCTCTGGTGCGAACGTTTCGAACGCCGCGGAGCCTCAGGCGCCGTCGCCGCATTCGCCGACTTCGACACCGAACGCCGGGCGCAGGAGCTGCTCGGCCTCGAATTCCGCATCCGGTACGACGAGGAGGATGACGACGAATTCTACATGGAGGACCTGATCGGATTCACCGTTACGGGCTTCGAGATGCGGCACGGCGGCACGGAAAACAGCGGGAATGACGGGAATGACGACGGCAACAACGCAAACAACGACAGCAGCAACAGCGGCGACAACAACGATGACGCCAACGGCGGCGACGGCACGCCCCCTGCCGGACAATTCGCAGGCAGGGTCGCGGACTATTATGACAGCGAAGCCAATCCGCTCTTCGAGCTGGAAATCGGCGGCCGCCGGGTGCTGGTCCCCGCCGCCGAGGAGTTCATCGCCCATATCGACTTCGAGGGGCGGACGATGAAGATGATCCTGCCCGAAGGGCTGATCGACCTATAAGATTTTCAAGACAATATGGCACATGTAGTAATCGGATTATCGGGCGGCGTGGATTCGTCCGTCGCGGCGTATCTCCTCAAACGGCAGGGGCACGACGTCACGGGGCTTTTCATGATCAACTGGCACGACACCACGGGCACGCTCGAAGGCGACTGCCCGTGGCACGACGACCGGGTTTTCGCCGAGCTGGTCGCCAAACGGCTCGACATTCCGCTGCGCGTCGTAGACCTCTCGGCCGACTACCGTACGCGCGTGGTCGATTACATGTTCGCCGAGTACGAAAAGGGCCGCACGCCCAACCCCGACGTGCTGTGCAACCGCGAAATCAAATTCGACGTCTTTCTGCGCGAAGCCCTCAAGCTGGGCGCGGACTTCGTCGCCACGGGCCACTACTGCCGCAAGGCCGAAGAGGTTCTTCCCGACGGACGGACGGTCTTCAAGCTGCTCGCCGGCGCCGACCCCAACAAGGACCAGAGCTATTTTCTCTGCCAGCTTTCGCAGGAGCAACTGCGCTACGCCCTGTTCCCGATCGGCGATCTGCTGAAACCCGAAGTGCGGCGCATCGCCGCCGAGCAGGGACTCGCCACCGCCAAGCGCAAGGACTCGCAGGGCATCTGCTTCGTGGGCAAGGTGGACCTGCCTGCTTTCCTCCAGCAGAAACTGGCTTCGAAAAAGGGCAACGTCCACGAAATACTCCCCTCGTGGCCGAAATACAACCGGGTTTTGGCCGCAGCCCCGGCCAAAGCCGAAAACGCCGCTGGCCCCGATACGTCAGACACCCGGACGAACAGCGCGCTTTCGACCGAAAACCGGGCTATACCTGCCGCAGCGGATGCCGAAGTCGCCCGAACCGACGGCGAACCTTCGACCGAACGCCTTACCGCCCTCGCCGCCCCGTGGCGCTACACCGTACGCGACGGCAAAAAGATCGGCGAGCACAACGGCGCGCATTTCTACACCATCGGCCAGCGCAAGGGGCTGGGCATCGGCGGCCGCCGGGAGTCGCTCTTCATCCTTGCGACCGACACCGCGCAGAACGTCATCTACGTCGGCGAGGGCGACGCCCATCCCGGTTTGTGGCGCCCGGCGCTGCATATCGCCCCCGGCAAAATCCATTGGGTCAATCCCGCACGCACCCTCTCACCCGGACAGAGCGCCCGCTTCAGCGTCCGCATCCGCTACCGCCAGCCCCTTCAAGACGCAACGCTCTTCATGCGCGACCAAGGCGCCTACATCCTCTTCGACCAACCCCAGCGGGGCATCACGCCCGGACAGTTCGCCGCATGGTACGACGGCGACGAGCTGGCGGGTTCGGGCGTAATCTCCGAATGACCGCGTCCCCGCAGCTGCCAAACGCCGCTGCGTGCCGCACACCGGAAAAACATCGGGATAATTCCGACTCCAATCAAACGTTCAGCCTATGAATATCGAAGATTTCAGGACCTACTGCCTTTCGTTCAAGGGGGCCTATGAAAAGATGCCGTTCGAGAAAGCGGCTTCTGCATACGACCGGAACCTGCTCGTCTTCTGCGTCGCGGAGAAATGGTTTTGCTTCGTAAACGTCGAGACATTCGATTTCTGCAATATCAAATGCGCTCCCGACCGGATCGTGGATTTGCAGGAGCGCTACGAAGGAGTGACGCCGGCATACCATATGAATAAAAAACACTGGATAAGCGTACATTTCGACAAAGATGTACCCGACAGAACGATCGAAGACCTCGTGAAGCAATCGTACGATCTTGTCGCGGCTTCCCTGCCGAAAAAGGAAAGAGCGGCTTTGCAGACCCCGTAATCGGCATCGGGGAACGGCATCAGGGAGATATACGGCAACGGAGGAAAAACCTCCGTCTTTTTTACGCCCCGGCGAGAACCGGAAGGGTTACTTAGACATAGATAGGTAATACTTATACATGACGCGGAATTCGACGTGGCACGTTTTTTAGTTTTACACTCGAAAACAAGCCACCGTGAAAACAGCCTTCGACAACTATGTGATAGAAGCCGTGCGCAAAGAGCGCATGGCCCAAAAAGTGTCTCAGGCAATGCTGGCTTACGGCATAGGCGTCTCGCACGGCTACATCGGGCAGGTGGAAAGTCCCAAATACCGCACGAAGTACAATCTGAATCACATCAACGAGATCGCCAAATTTCTGGGTTGTTCGCCGCGCAAGTTTCTGCCCGAAGAACCGATCTAAAATCCGGCTTATGTTCCTGCGCCGCCCGACACCTGCCGTTACTGCCCCGTTCTGCGTCCTCTCCGGTCCGCAACACCGATTCGATTCCCGGCCTACGGCCCTATACAGCCCGGCAGCCGCCGTCACCACCGCTCTCCGCGTCGGCATCCGCCCGAAACAATGCTCCTCCTCCGGGGCCATGTCCCTGCACCGCACAGCCCCCGCCGCCGCACTTCATACCCGCACCGAACCGGGAGACCGATCCAAACAGCGCCCGATGCTCCTGCATCATACGATTCTCATCTTTACATTTTTCCTCCTCAGCGCCGGCTGCGCCCTCGCCCAGCCCCGCATCGGCATCGCCTACTGCGACCTCGACCACCTCTACGACACCATACCGGCGCTCTTTTACGACGACAGCGACTACACGCCCGGCGGCCGTCTCGCGTGGGACACGGAACGCTACCGCCGCAAGATAGCCCGTACGGCCGCCGTCATCGACTCGATGCGCATGCCACTCGTCGCGCTGTGGAGCGTCGAAAACGAAGCGGTCGTGCGCGACATCGCGGCGGCCTGCCGGGGCGACTACAGCTACCTGCACCAAACGCTCAACTCGCTCGACGGCATGGATTTCGCACTGCTCTACTACGGCGACCTCTTCGATCCCCACTACGAGGAGCCGGGGCGCCGCTACCTCTACATCGAAGGCACCCTGCGCTTCCCTGCCCCGCGCACCCGCCGCACAACCGGCCGCCCGGTCCGCCCGGCGCGCACCGACACCGTGGGACTGGTGTTGTGCAGCGACACGCGCATGGCCGAATGGGTCGTCCGCGACCTGCGCGAAGAACGCCCCGGCGTGAAGCTGATCGTTCTGGGGCGCACCGCGTCGCTCGACGCGGCGGCATACGGACTGCGCGACGCCCTCGAACGACCGGCCCGGCTGGGCCGGGGCAACGTCCGCCGCCGCGGAGGCTGGCTCATGCGCGACCGTATTCTGGCCGACACCGCGCTGAGATGTTCGGGCGGCGACGTTTTCGCCCGCCGCTATCTGCTTGATCCCAAGACGGGTAACCCGCTGCCGACCTACGAGAGACGGCGTTACCGGGGCGGCTTCGGCTACGCCCTGCCGGTATTCGTTTACTTGGAGTAGAATTTTTTGGAATTTCAGAAAAGTTTTCCTATATTCGCATTCCCAACGGCAAATAGGATTCTTGGACGAGGCGGTAACAGCGATGTCACCGCAATTTTCGTCTGTAGGGGAAGAGATTAGCTAAAAATTTTTATAAATTTACATATCATTAAATTAACCAAGAAAAAAATTATGGCAGACGTAAAACGAGTCTATACCTTCGGCAACAAGGAAGCCGAAGGCAACGGCAAAATGCGTGAGCTGCTCGGCGGCAAAGGTGCCAACCTTGCGGAGATGAACCTCATCGGCATTCCCGTTCCTCCGGGATTCACCATCACCACCGAAGTATGTGCGGAATATTATGCCCACGGCAAGGAGGCGGTCATCAAGATGCTCCGTCCCGAAGTCGAGCGGGCGATGCAGAATATCGAGAAACTGACCGGCATGAAGTTCGGCGACAAGGAGATGCCGCTGCTGGTTTCGGTCCGTTCGGGCGCACGCGCCTCGATGCCCGGCATGATGGACACGATCCTCAATCTGGGTATGAACGATCAGGCCGTGGAAGCCGTCGCCAAGCGTACGGGCAACCCCCGCTTCGCATGGGACTCGTACCGCCGTTTCGTACAGATGTACGGCGACGTGGTGCTGGGCATGAAGCCCGAATCGAAGGAGGACCACGACCCGTTCGAGGTCATCATCGAGGAGCAGAAGGAGAAGCGCGGCGTCAAGAACGACACCGACCTGACGACCGACGACCTGAAGGAGCTGGTGCAGAACTTCAAGGCCGCCGTCAAGAAGCAGACCGGCGAGGATTTCCCGGCATGCCCTTGGGATCAGCTCTGGGGAGCCGTATGCGCCGTGTTCGGCTCGTGGATGAACGAGCGCGCCATCCTCTACCGCAAGCTCAACAACATCCCCGCAGAGTGGGGAACGGCCGTTACCGTGCAGGCCATGGTATTCGGCAACATGGGCGCCAACTCGGCGACGGGCGTAGCCTTCTCGCGCGACGCCGCGACGGGTGAAAACCTCTTCAACGGCGAGTACCTGATCAACGCGCAGGGTGAGGACGTCGTGGCCGGCATCCGCACCCCGCAGCAGATCACCATCGAAGGCTCGAAGCGCTGGGCCGTGGCCCAGAACGTCTCCGAGGAGGAGCGCCGCACGAAATACCCTTCGCTCGAAGAGGTCATGCCGACGGTTTACAAGGAGCTGGACGAAATTCAGCGCCACTTGGAGCAGTACTTCAAGGACATGCAGGACATCGAATTCACGATTCAGGACGGCAAGTTGTGGATGCTGCAGTGCCGCAACGGCAAGCGCACCGGCGCCGCCATGGTCAAAATCGCGATGGACATGCTCCGCGAAGGTCTGATCGACGAGCGCACCGCCGTGCTGCGCTGCGAGCCGGCCAAACTCGACGAGCTGCTGCACCCCGTATTCGACAAGAAGGCCATCGCCAATGCGCAGGTCATCACCAAGGGTCTGCCCGCATCGCCGGGAGCCGCTACGGGTCCGGTGGTGTTCTTCGCCGAAGACGCCGAGAAGATCCTCGCAGAGTCGGGCCAGAAAGCAATCCTCGTCCGCATCGAGACTTCGCCTGAGGACCTCAAGGGCATGCTCGACGCGGCAGGTATCCTGACCGCACGCGGCGGCATGACGTCGCACGCGGCCGTCGTCGCACGCGGCATGGGCAAATGCTGCGTATCGGGCGCCGGCGAGCTGGAGATCGACTATAAAACCCGCACGATCCGCGTGAACGGCTTCACCGTGAAGGAGGGCGACTGGATTTCGCTCAACGGCTCGACGGGAGAGGTTTATCTGGGTCAGGTAGCCACGATGGCCGCCGACCTGAGCGGCGATTTCGGCCAGCTGATGGAGCTTGCGGGCAAATACGCCGTGCTGAAGGTGCGCGCCAACGCCGACACTCCCAAGGACGCCCTGCAGGCATTCGCATTCGGCGCCGAGGGTATCGGTCTCTGCCGCACGGAGCACATGTTCTTCGAAGGCGACCGCATCAAGGCCATCCGCGAGATGATTCTGGCCGACGACGAAGCCGGACGCCGCGTGGCGCTGGCCAAGCTGCTGCCGATCCAGCGCGGCGACTTCGAGGGTCTGTTCAAGGCCATGAACGGATTCCCCGTGACCGTACGTCTTCTCGACCCGCCCCTGCACGAGTTCGTGCCGCACGACGAGAAGGGACAGCAGGAGATGGCCAAGGAGATGAACGTACCCCTCCAGAAAATCGTCGCCAAAGTCGAGTCGCTGGCCGAGTTCAACCCGATGCTGGGACACCGCGGCTGCCGTCTGGGCAACACCTACCCCGAAATCACCGAGATGCAGGCGCGCGCCATCATCGAGGCCGCCATGAACGTCAAGGCGCAGGGCATTCCGGTACACGTCGAGATCATGGTTCCGCTCGTAGGCAACCACAAGGAGTTGCGCTACCAGAAAGGCATCATCGACGCGACGGCCGAGCAGGTGTTCTCCGAGCGTAACGACAAGATCGACTACATGGTCGGCACGATGATCGAGGTTCCGCGCGCCGCCGTGACGGCCAACCAGATCGCCGAGGTTGCCGAGTTCTTCTCGTTCGGCACCAACGACCTGACGCAGATGACGCTGGGCTTCTCGCGCGACGACATCGGCAAGTTCCTGCCCGTTTACCTCGAAAAGGGCATCCTCAAGAACGACCCGTTCCAGATCCTCGACCGCAACGGCGTGGGCCAGCTGATCCGCGAAGCCGTTTTCAAGGGCCGTTCGACCCGCGAAAAACTCAAATGCGGCATCTGCGGCGAACACGGCGGCGAACCTTCGTCGGTCGAGTTCTGCCACTACGCAGGGCTGAACTACGTGAGCTGCTCGCCGTTCCGCGTGCCCATCGCACGTCTGGCGGCCGCACACGCCGCGCTCAACGAGAAGTAGCATTCCTCCGGTTACGGCCGGAATATCCGAAAACGAAAGCCTGCGGCATGAAAGCCGCAGGCTTTCGTTTTCAGCGGAAAAAAAGTCCGGTTCGTTGAATATGTTTGGCGAAAGCGGATAAGTTTTGTATATTTGCTATCGGCAAACAGTATAACACGCAACTTTTTTGTTGAATTAAAATAACAGAACATGAAGAAGATGTTTTTTGCGGCAATCGTCGCATTATTCGCAGTGACAACCGTATCAGCACAAACTCCGGGCAATTGGGCAGTAGGACCCAAAATCGGCGTATATACCAATACAGGCGCCGACGGCGCCATCTTCGGCATCGGAGCCAGCGGACGCTACAGCTTCACCGACAACTGGCGCATGGAGTCGGGCATCATGGCCATCTGCAAGAAATTCTGCTCGGTGGACATCAGCGCCGACGTGCAGTACCTCTTCAATATCGCCCCGGACTGGCATATCTATCCGCAGGCGGGTCTGAGCGCCAACGATATCGGCGGATGGTCGTGCGGCATCAATCTGGGCGGCGGCGCCGACTTCTCGGTAGCCCGCAACTGGGACCTCTCGGCAGGCTTCAAGTGGATGATCCAGACCGCTGAGTACCACAAGAATCCGATTCTCATCAATATCGGCGCAACCTACAAGTTCTAATCCGGCGCAACCCGGAAAACGTATCCCGGAGACCTCGACGAGGTCTCCGGGATTTTTCATGTCCGGCCACGAACGCCGCAACCTGCTGCCGCCCGCCACGAAAGCCAACGTACAACGATGCGGCAAGCGACGGTGACTGCTGCGACGCGGCAGCGACGACAGCGGAGGCAACAACGGAGACGGCAACGACGGCAGCGGAGACGACGAGCTGCAGCGGCGGAGAGCCGTACATTTTTCAACACCCGGCCAAAAGTCCCCCAAACAGAACCGCACGCACGGCCCGTCCGCCGTAAAACACAGCAAACCGGCCGGATTCCGCGACCTGAAAACCCTTCCGGAGAACTTCGCAGCCCTCCGGCACGGGACGTTTTTTCATCCTCCGGTCGCGCACAAATTCCGGCGGCAACCGATCGCGGCACGAGTGTTGCACGCCGTTAAGGCAATGGAAGAAAGGCGGTTCGGGAAGCTTTCCGAATCCGGAGATATGAATTAAATGACTGACAACCACTTATTAATACATAAAATTTAACTGAAAATTATGAAAAAAATTCTTCTCATCTCGGTTGCGGCATTGTTTGCTTGGGCAGCGTCCGCTCAGGACAACACCTACCGCAACACACAGACCAACACCTACCGCAATGCAGCTCAGACAAACAACTACCGCAACGCGGCTCAGACCTACAACAACAATGCGGCTCAGGCCGGCAATTACCGCGGCACGCCCTCCAATTACCGCAGTGCGGTGGGTCCGCGTGTCAATTTCTACACCAACACGGACGACGCCTCGGTCGGTATCGGCGCCTACTACCGCTACAGCTTCAATTCGCACTGGCGCATCGAGCCGTCGATCTATGTACTGACGGAAAAAGACAGCTCCGTAGACATCAACTTCGACGCACACTACGTATTCCAGATCGCCGACTGGTGGGGCGTATTCCCGCAGGTAGGTATCGTGGCCAATGACATCAAGGACTGGGCGGTCGGCATGAGTGTCGGCGCAGGTTTCGACTTCAACGTCGCCCACCGCTGGAACATCTCCGCAGGTCTCAAGTACGAGCCTATGTTTGACAGCGACCGTTCGAACCCGTTGGTGGTATACGTCGGCGCCGCGTACAGATTCTGACAAACGCACCTGCATAACACATGCAAAAAGCGGATCCCGATGTCGGGATCCGCTTTTTCATGCGATACGGCACAACGCCGGAGATCATCTGGTCTTGTAGGCCGCGCGGTACTTTCCCTTGGCAAGGTTCAGCAGCTTGCCTTTCAGCAGGTTGCGGCGCAGCGGCGAGATGCGGTCCGTGAAGACCACGCCTTCGATATGATCGTATTCGTGCTGGATGACCCACGCCTTCAGGCCGTGGAACTCCTCGTCGTGCTCGACGAAGTTTTCGTCGAGATAACGCATCCTGATGGCCAGCGAACGAGGCACATCGGCATGGATGCCCGGAAACGAGAGACATCCCTCGTTGTAGGTCTTCTTCTCCTCCGAAAAAGCGTAGATTTCGGGGTTGATAAAGGCACGCTTGTAGTCGGCGCATTCGGGATCGTCCTCGCCCCACGGCGTGCAATCGACGATGAACAGACGAATGGCCTTGCCGATCTGCGGCGCGGCCAGTCCGACGCCTTCGGCTTCGCCGAGCGTCAGGAACATGTCTTCGACAAGTTTTTTCACTTCGGGATAGTCGGGCGCAATCTCCTCGCACTGTTTGCGAAGCACCTCGTTCCCGTATATGACAATCGGATAAATCATTTGTTAAACTCCATATAACTTTGTAAAATAATCGTGGCGGAAATCTTGTCCACCAACGCCTTGTTGCGCCGGGCCATCCTGCCGATACCGCTTTCGAGCATCGTGCGGTGCGCCAGCACCGAGGTAAAACGCTCGTCGTGAAAGACCACCTCCTTATCGGGATAGGCCCTGCGCAGCCGGGCTGCCAGCGGCTCGACGAAACGCCACGTTTCGGAGGGCGTGCCGTCCATCTGCGTCGGCTTGCCCACCACTATCGTAGTAACGTCCTCCGCGGCGAAATATTTTGCCAGCCACGCTTCGAGTCCCTTCGTCTCGACGGTTTCGAGTCCCCCGGCGATCAGCCGCAGGGGATCGCTCACGGCGATTCCCGTGCGCTTCGTACCGTAATCTATGGCGAGGATGCGGCCCACGGATCAGCGATTACAGATTCAGCTTCCGGAAGAGCTTGCGGTAGGAGCACTCCTCCTCGACCAGCGCGGGCAGCTTGTCGATCGCAACACGCTCCTGCTGCATGGTGTCACGGTGACGCACCGTCACGGTGTTGTCTTCGAGCGTCTGACCGTCCACGGTCACGCAGAACGGCGTGCCGACGGCGTCCTGACGGCGGTAACGCTTGCCGACGGAATCCTTCTCGTCGTAAACGACGTTGTAATCGTATTTCAAGAGGTCCACGATCTTCTGCGCCACTTCGGGCATGCCGTCCTTCTTCACCAGCGGCAGAACGGCGACCTTCACGGGGGCCAGCGCCGCAGGCAGACGCAGCACGACGCGCGAGTCGCCGCCTTCGAGCTGCTCCTCGGTATAGGCCGCAGACATCACCTGCAGGAACATGCGGTCCACGCCGATCGACGTCTCGACCACGTAGGGTACATAGCTCTCGCCCGTTTCGGGATCGAAGTACTGGATCTTGCGGCCTGAGAACTTCTGGTGGTTGCCCAAGTCGAAGTCCGTGCGGGAGTGAATGCCTTCGACCTCCTTGAAGCCGAACGGGAAGTTGTACTCGATATCGGTCGCGGCGTTGGCATAGTGCGCCAGCTTCTCATGGTCGTGGAAACGGTAGCGGTCGTCGCCGAAGCCCAGCGCGCGGTGCCATGCCATACGGGTCTCCTTCCATGCCTGCCACCACTTCATCTCCTCGCCGGGGCGCACGAAGAACTGCATCTCCATCTGCTCGAACTCGCGCATGCGGAAGATGAACTGACGGGCGACGATCTCGTTGCGGAACGCCTTGCCGATCTGCGCGATACCGAACGGCAGTTTCATGCGTCCGGTTTTCTGCACGTTCAGGAAATTCACGAAGATGCCCTGCGCCGTTTCGGGACGGAGGTAGATCGTATTGGCGCCATCGGCCGTGGAACCCATCTGGGTCGAGAACATCAGGTTGAACTGCCGCACCTCGGTCCAGTTGCGCGTACCCGAAATCGGGCAGACGATTTCGCAGTCCACGATGATCTGGCGCAGCTCGCCCAGATCGCCGCTGTTCTGCGCCTCGACGAAACGCTTGTGCATCTCGTCGCGCCGGGCGGCCGTCTCGGCGACACGGGGCGAAGTCTCGCGGTACTTGGCTTCGTCGAAAGTCTCTCCGAAACGCTTGCGGGCCTTCTCCACCTCCTTCTCGATCTTCTCGTCCTGCTTGGCAAGCCAGTCTTCGATCAGCACGTCGGCACGGTAACGCTTCTTCGAGTCCTTGTTGTCGATCAGCGGGTCGTTGAACGCGCCGACATGACCCGAAGCCTCCCACGTACGGGGATGCATGAAGATCGCGGCGTCGATGCCCACGATATTCTCATGCAGCTTGACCATCGAATCCCACCAGTAGCGCTTGATGTTGTTTTTCAGCTCCACGCCGTTCTGTCCGTAGTCGTACACCGCAGCCAGACCGTCATAGATTTCGCTCGACGGGAATACGAATCCGTATTCCTTGCAGTGGGCGATCAGCTTTTTGAAGAGTTCTTCCTGTGTCATCGTATTTGGTTTTTAAATTATTTTCCGAATTACAAAAGTACAAAATAAATGGAAATTAAGCTGTTCTGTTGCGATTTTATTTCTATATTTGTCGCGGCGGTCTGCGAGGACGGCCGACATACGAGACATAAAAAGCGCATCGGCTTTTTTCTTGCAGGTGAAAATTGGACACTTTCGCATAAGGTAAGGAACAAAGGTTGATGCTCTCGCTGTTTTTCGGCGCGGGCATATTCCATCATTCTACCTTACGGGTCGTCCAATACCCCACTTGCGGATGTGGAAACAGGTCCGCGCTTTTGTGTCCGGCAACAGGTGAAAAGACCCAAATCAACCAATGACGGGAATCGTAAAACTTCTGATTGCGCTCATTGCCGTCGCCATAATAGCGTTGTGCGGCAGTATCGGAAGAGACAAATAATGCGTCACGAAATCAGCCCCTCGCGCAGGAACGAGAAATCTCCTTCACGGGCGATGATGATATGATCCAGCAGCCGGATGTCGAACAGCGCGGCCGCCTGCGCGATCCTTTCGGTCAGCACCTTGTCCTGCGGACTGGCTTCGGCGGCGCCGGAGGGGTGGTTGTGAATCAGGATAAGCTGTGTGGCAAGCAGTTCCAAAGCCCGTTTGATAATCAGCCGGTGATCGACGACCGTGCCCTGCACGCCGCCCTGACTTACCCGCTGGCGTTCGATGATCCGGTTCGAAGAGGTGAGGTAAACGGCCCAGCACTCTTCATGCGAGAGCGTTTCGAGCTGCGGGCGGAAGAGCCGCACCACGTCGTCGCTCGACGAGACGACGTCGGTTTCGGCGGCGCGCGCAGCGGTGATGCGACGGCCGAGTTCGGCCGCGGCGAGCAACATCCGGGCGCGCCGGAGTCCCAGCCCGCCGATCATCCTCAGACGGGCGGCCTCCTCCGAGCCGACACGCGCAAGCGATCCGCCGTAAGCGGCAAGCAGCGCTTCGGCGCTCTGTTCATCCTCGGTAAGCAGGGAGAGCAGTTCCCGGTCGGTCAGCGCATCGACGCCACGCGCCGCCATCTTATCGGCTATCGTCTTCATTCGGAAATGTTATAGGGAAGCTATCCCGCCATGCGTCCGGCGGCCTCCGGCAGAGACCGCACGCAATACAGGCGCACGGGAAATAACCAAAAGTTATTGCGTCAGCTTGTCCACCCGGTCCAGCAGCGTGGCGCACTGCTCGTCGCTCATGTACTGCGCCACCGAGAAAGCCGCATGCTGCTCGGCCTCCTTCTTCGAATCGCCGGACCCGTGACCGACCTCCATGCCGTCGACCAGCACCGTGGAGTAGAAAACCGGATGGTTCGCCGAGTACTCCTTGTCGTAACCGGTGCGGAAAACGATCTTATGCCGGTTTTTCTGGCACCACTCGATCAGCCGGCTCTTGAAATCGGTCTCCGATTCGGTCAGCTCGTCGAGACTCAGGTGTCTGAAATAAATCCGGTTGATGAGCAGCCGGTTCACGAATTCATAGCCCTGATCGAGGTAGACCGCGCCGATCATGGCCTCGAAAGCGTCGCCGTAGATATGTTTCTGCGTAACGCTGGTGCTGCCGTTCGAAATGACGTGGCGGTCCAGCCCGATATTCACGGCCAGCACGTTGAGCGACTGGCGGGAGACGATTTTCGACCGCAGCTGCGTCAGGAAACCCTCGTCCCGGTCGGGATACTCGATAAAAAGGTAGTCGGAGGTGACCGCCTCGATGACGGCGTCGCCCAGAAATTCGAGCCGTTCGTTGTTGATAGCGCGGCCGTCCTCCAAAACCAAAGAAGCTGACTTGTGAATCAAAGCCAGCTTGTAGAGTTCGATGTTGTTCGGGATGAACCCGAACATGTCATCGATAATTCTGTAATACGCCTTATCCCGCCCGAAGTTCCTTCTAAGGGGGCGCAGTATGAAATCAAACACGGCCCGGACGGTTTAAAACGTTAGAGTTTACGGAAAATGATCGAGGAGTTGTGCCCGCCGAAACCGAACGTGTTGCTCAGCGCGCATTTCACGTCGCGCTTCTGCGCCTTGTTCAGCGTCAGGTTCAGGTTCGGGTCGATCTCCGGATCGAGATTCTCGCAGTTGATGGTCGGGGGAACCACGCCGTGCGTAATGGCGAAGATGCAGGCCAGCGCCTCGGCGGCTCCGGCGGCACCCAGCAGGTGTCCCGTCATCGACTTGGTGGAAGAGATATTGATGTTGTAGACGTGATCGCCCAGCACGCCGGCGACTGCCTTCAGTTCGGGGATGTCGCCCGCGGGAGTCGAAGTACCGTGAACGTTCACGTAGTCAATATCTTCGGGTTTGATGCCGGCGTCCTTGATGGCGTCGCGCATCGACTTCATGGCCCCCTTTCCTTCGGGATGGGGAGCGGTGAAGTGGTAGGCGTCGGCCGAACAGCCGCTGCCGACGACTTCGCAGTAAATCCTCGCACCGCGCGCCTTGGCATGCTCGTACTCCTCGAAAATCAGGGCGCCGGCGCCTTCGCCGATCACGAATCCGTCGCGGTCCTTGTCAAAAGGACGCGAAGCGTGCGTGGGATCGTCGTTGCGCGTGGAAAGCGCCTGCATGGAGTTGAAACCGCCGACACTCGGCTCGTTGACCGCAGCTTCCGAGCCGCCCGTCACCATCACGTCGGCCTTGCCGTAACGGATGGCGTTCATGGCGTCCATCATGCCGTGGTTCGAAGATGCGCAGGCCGACACCGTGCAGTAGTTCGGTCCCATGAAGCCGTACTTCATGGAGATGAAACCGGCCGCGATGTCGGAAATCATGCGAGGAATAAAGAACGGGCTAAACCGCGGGGTTCCATCCCCTGCGGCCCAGCCCAGACACTCATCGAAGAAAGATTTGATTCCTCCGATGCCCGAACTCCATATTACGCCCACCTGCTCCTTGTCCACGGTCTCCAGATCGAGACCCGAATCCTCGACGGCCTGCGTGGCCGCGATCAGAGCGTATTGTGTAAAAAGGTCGTACTTGCGTACTTCCTTACGGTCGAAATAGAGGCTCGAATCGTAATTCTTTACTTCACAAGCAAACTTCGTCTTAAACTTTTCAGCATCGAAATGAGTAATCGGTGCGGCACCGCTGACTCCCTTCTCCAAATTCGAAAAATACTCTTCAATATTATTACCGAGCGGGTTGATCGTACCGATGCCCGTAACAACTACTCTTCTTTCTGTCATAAATTTAAGGCTATAAGAGGCTGTGAAAACCTTTGGTAAAATTATTTCTTGTGCTCCTCGATATAGTTGATCGCGTCACCGACGGTAGCGATCTTCTCAGCGTCCTCGTCCGGAATCTGGATATCGAAAGCCTTCTCGAATTCCATGATCAGCTCCACGGTGTCGAGCGAGTCTGCGCCCAAGTGGTTGGTAAAGCTTGCTTCGGGCACTACCTCCGACTCCTTAACACCCAGTTTGTCGACAATGATTTCGACAACTTTTGATTGAACTTCTGACATAATTTTAATTTTTTAGTTAAACAATTATTTGGAAATAGTTCTTTCTTATTTCCGAGGTAATTTTGCGCAAAAGTAACACTTTTTTTATTACTTTTGACAAAACGAACCTTTTTTTTATTCACAACTTTTTCGACATTTAGCACATTTTTACAATTAACCGATTCAAAACCATATCCTTATGAAACTGCTTCTGATCTCTAATTCGACCAATGCCGGGGAGGAATATCTCCGTTATCCGCTGCCGGAAATAGGCCGGTTTCTTCAGGGCGTGCGCGAAATAGTCTTCGTTCCCTATGCCGCCGTGACTTTTTCGTACGCGGAATACGAAAAGAAGGTGCAGGCGCGTTTTTCGGAGCTGGGCATCCGCGTGCGTTCGGTCCACCGCACCAAGGACCCGGTGCGCATGATCCGCGAGGCCGAAGCCATATGTGTGGGCGGCGGCAACACCTTCGCGCTGGCAAAAAAAATGCAGGAGCAGGGGCTTATGAGGGCCATTCTGCGTAAAATCAAAGCCGGAACGCCCTATGTCGGATGGTCCGCAGGCAGCAACGTCGCCTGTCCGACCATCTGCACAACAAACGACATGCCCATCGTGGAGCCTGAATCGTTCAAGGCCGTCGGTGCCGTGAAATTCCAGATCAACCCCCACTACCTCGACGCCAATCCCGAAGGACATGCAGGCGAGACGCGTGAACAACGCATACTCGAATACATCGAAGCCAACCCGCGCCGCTGGGTGGCCGGACTGCGCGAAGGCTGCATGCTCCGCTACGAGGAGGGCAAACTGGAACTGATCGGAAAACGCCCGATGCGCATGTTCCGCAAAGGCACGGAAACTTTCGAAATCGAACCGGGCGGCGACCTGTCGTTCCTGCTCTGATTTCCCCGCCCGGAGTGCGCTGCGGGCGGTAAATAAATATATTATATATAGGTATGAAAATTCTGATCGCGGGTCTGGGACTCATCGGAGGCTCCTTTGCCCTCGCATTGCGCGACCGCGGAATAGCGGACGAAATATTAGGCGTCGAGAAGTCGGACGAAAACGCCGCCGAAGCCCTCCGGCTCGGATTGGCCGACCGCATCGTGACGCTCGAAGAGGGCGTTCCGCAGGCCGATCTCGTGGTGCTGGCGACACCCGTCGACACGATTCCGCTGATGGCCGTAAAAGCACTCAACCATGTGACTGACAGGCAGGTGGTGATGGACATGGGGTCGATCAAGGCCGAGCTGTGCGAGGTCATCTCGATGCATGCGCGGCGCGGCCGTTTCGTGGCGGCGCATCCGATGTGGGGCACCGAGTACAGCGGGCCGCGGGCCGCGCAGCACGGAGCCTTCACGGGTCGCAACGCCGTACTGTGCGAAGCGGAGCGCAGCGACGCCGACGCACTGGCGACGGTCGAGCGCATCTTCCGCACGCTGGACGTCCCCGTAGTCTACATGGGAGCCGAAGAACACGATCTGCACGCGGCTTACGTGTCGCACATCTCCCACGTGACCTCGTTCGCGCTGGCGCTCACGGTGCTCGAAAAAGAGCGCGAGGAGCGGCACATCTTCGACCTTGCGGGCGGCGGTTTCGAGAGCACCGTACGGCTGGCCAAGAGCGCCGCCGCGACATGGGTGCCGATCCTGCTGCGCAACAAATACAACGTGCTGGACGTCCTGCGCGAGCATATCCACCAATTGCAGATCATGCGCAGGATGATCGAACGCGACGACGCCGAGGGGCTGACCAGCGCTTTCGGCAAGGCCAATTCGATCCAGCGCATCATCCACTGACCGCAATGGGCACGACGGCCGAGACGGGGCGCATGGGCGAACGCGCGGCGGCGGAGTTTCTCCGGCGCGCGGGGTACGAAATTTGCGCGCTCAACTGGCGGAGCGGCCGCTACGAGCTGGACATCGTGGCCCGCAAGGGGGATTTCGTGCACTTCGTGGAGGTCAAGACCCGACGTGCGGACGGACTCACGCCGCCCGAAGCGGCCGTAACGCCGCAGAAATTCCGGGCGCTGACACGGGCCGCACTGCGTTACATGGCCTGCACGGGCGAGGAGCGCGAAGCGCAGTTCGACCTGATCGCCGTGGAGGTAATGCCCGGCGGAGAGACGGAGGTGCGCCTGATTCCGCAGGCAATGGAATACAATTGGTAATTTTGCATTTCCGACAAATTATACTACCTTTGTCGAACTGAAAAACCAATGTTCCGGACCAAAGCCCGAAACGAAGCCGGTTTGTCCGGCAACAGATAAACCGTAAAATACTTCAACACCGCAAACCGTAAATACCGATGTGGTTATATAATTTCGGCCTGACATGCTACGTCTGGATCATCCGGTTAGTCGCCCCAAGGCATCCGAAGGCCCGGCTATGGATCAACGGCCGCAAGGACCTCTATAAACGGATGGCCGAAACCATCGACCCCGCGGCCCGTATCGTCTGGATACACGTGGCTTCGCTCGGCGAATTCGAACAGGGACGGCCCATCATCGAACGCATCCGCAAGGAGCATCCTGAATACAAGATTCTGCTCACGTTCTTCTCGCCTTCGGGTTACGAGATCCGCAAGAACTATCAGGGCGTGGATTACATCTTCTACCTGCCGATCGACACGCCGCGCAACGCGCGCCGATTCCTCGACGCGGCGCATCCCGAAATCGCCGTCTTCGTGAAATACGAATTCTGGCTCAACCTGCTCTACGAACTGCGCCGCCGCAAGGTGCGCACCTATATCGTCTCGGCCATCTTCCGCCGCAACTCGATCTTCTTCCGCCCCTACGGCGGCATGTGGCGGCAGGCGCTGGAGTCGTTCGACGTGATGTTCGTACAGAACGAGGAGTCGAAAAGACTGCTGGCGGGACTGGGCTTCGACAACGTGATCGTAGCGGGCGACACGCGCTTCGACCGTGTCGCCGAGATCGCCAAGGCCGCCAAGCATATCGACGTGATCGAGCGGTTCAAGGGCGGCAAGCGGGTCTTCGTGGCCGGCTCGACGTGGGGTCCCGACGAAGAGCTGCTGATCCGCCTGATAAACGACAATCCCGACATCAAATTCATCGTCGCGCCGCACGAAATGGACGAAAGCCGCATGGCACGTCTTGCGGCCGAGACCAAAGGCGGCACGCTGCGCTATACCCAGTGCACCCCGCACACGAACTACGGTCCGAAACAGCTGCTGATCCTCGACACGGTAGGTATTCTGTCGTCGGTATACAGCTATGCGACGTGGAGCTACATCGGCGGCGGATTCGGCGTGGGCATCCACAACACGCTGGAGGCCGCGACGTTCGGACTTCCGGTGGCGTTCGGTCCCAATTACCAGAAATTCAAGGAGGCGCGCGATCTGGTGACGCTCGGCGCGGCCCGGTCGATCAATGATTACGACGAACTGCGGGCGTGGTTCGTTCCGCTGCGCGACAACGAGGAGTTCCTCCAGAAAACCAGCCGCATCGCCAAGGACTACACCACACGGCATCAGGGCGCGACGGGTATCATCGTCAGAACGATTTTCAATTAAGCGGAACGGTCCCGGCCCGGAAAAGTCCGAAAAAAGTCTCCCGGAAAGTCTCCGGGGGAGGGCAGGAAAGTCTCCCGGAAAAAATCCCCACCCGGATTAATTTCCCCGAAAAAGAAATCGGGTAACCGAAACGACAAGGACAAAGCCCGGCCGCCATACGCGAAAGCCGGAGCGGCAGGGAACACCTGCGGACAGAACCAAGAAAAACGGGTTAGGCCGTGAAAAGTCAGCCCCCAGCAGGTGACAACAAAATAAAATGCGCGGACTCTTGCGAAGTCCGCGCATTTTCGTTGACGCCGCTCCGGCCGGCGGCAAGCCGGGCGTTATTCGTACAGCGATTTGCAGTAATCCCGGAAGGTTTCCCAGCGGTAATAGGGACCGCCGCCGAGGGGCAGTCCGGCGTCGCGCTCGTTGTGCAGGATGCGCACCAGAACGTCGCCCGCAGGGTTGCGGAAGAAGATGAACTGCACGTTGGCCGCCATGGGTGAAACGCGGTGTACCTGCCACACTTCGGCGGCCTCTTCGGGCGTCGAAACACGGGCTGAAGCGCCCTCGACGCCCAACAGCGCCAACAGCGGGATGACGTTCACGTCGTGGCCGAAGCGCAGCGACGCGGCCAGCTCCTTTCCGCCGCCTATCACCTCTTCGGCCGTCTCGACGATGTTGCGCAGCAGGGGTTTGGCATCGGCGATAATCGGATCGCCGAAACGCTTCGAAGGACCGAACATCACATAACGGCGGAAGTTCTCGTCCTCCCATGCGGCATATATCTCCTCCCCGGTGAAGAGGTCGTACAGCGAAATGCCCAGATAATCGACATCCTGCATGATCGCGGCCTGCAAAAGCAGCTGCTCCATCAGTTTGCGGGGCTTTTTGACCTCGCGTTTGACGAATTCGGGATCGGAGAAAAGCGACTTCATCAGCCGGTCGGGAATCAGACGCGCGGCGCGCACGCTGTCGGCCGTTTTCAGGGTCCGGTCGCGCTGGGCGTCGAGTCCCTTGTTGTTGCCCATATAAGGCATGTAACGGGCGCTCGACTCACGCGTGGTCCGGATCGCGGGATTCAACTCCTTGAGCCGCTCGTTGAAAGCCGCCATGCTGAGGATGCAGCGCGGCACGAGAGTCGAGCGGCTCTCGATACGGCATTCGCGGCCGTCGGCCGTAGAGAAAACTTCGGGATAAGCCTTGTACATGCGCTCGGCGATGCCCCGGTGTTCGGCGACGCCGCGCGGCGAAAGGTCGCCGTAACGTTTGTCGGCGTCGGCCGCGATGATCTCGACGCGGCCCAGCACATCACGACCCAGCGGTGTCAGCGCACCGGCTTCGGCGGCTTTGCGCAGGATTTTCAGCGGCCCGGCATAGACGCTTTCGGAAGCGTGCCAGCGGCTGCCGTGACGGCCGTAATGGCTGATGTAGAACGGCGTGTACCCGTCGGGCGCCGGAGCCGCCGCAGCGGGTCGGTATTCGTATGAATGGTAGATTCCGCCCGCGCGTTCGGGAACGGCCGCAATCTGTTCGCGGGCCGTCTGGGCGTCCGCTCCCCACAAGCCGAGCAGCAGGAACGCCGCGCAGAACCTCAGTTTCAATGCAAGTCTGTTCATTGGTCGGTATTTTAACATTTATGTGTCATAATTCCCAGCACGAGCCGGTCGGTCTCGTTCATGCCGTCGCGGCCGATGGCCGTCAGGTTGCGGATGCACTTGTCGACGTCCTCCTCGATAATTCCCTCGACGGGCGTCACGCAGTGACCGTCCATCGCCATCATGGCCGAGAGCACGGCGGTCGAGACGCCGCTCGTGAGTTTCATCGAACAACTGGGCTTGGCACCGTCGCAGATCATGCCGGTGAGGTTGGCGATCATGTTCTTGACCGCCGCGGCGACCTGCTCGTAGGCGCCGCCCATCAGGTAGGTGATGCCGCAGCTCGATCCCGTCGCCGCCACGACGCAGCCGCACAAGGCAGACAGACGGCCGAGACTCTGTTTGATATAGATCACCGTGAGGTGGCTCAGCACCAGCGCACGGATCGTATGTTCCTCGTCGGCCGCGGTTTCGTCGGCATAGACCACCACGGGGAGCGTCGCGGCGATGCCCTGATTGCCGCTGCCCGAATTGCTCATCACGGGGATCATGGCCCCGGCCATGCGGGCGTCGCAGGCCGCGGAGGTGTAGGAGAGGATGCGCGAGAAGATGCTGTCGCCCATCACCTGCCGCTCCCGCTCGCAGCGCAGCGTGCGGCCGACGCAGTGCCCGAACTCCCCGGCGAAGGCCCGCTCGGCGGCGGCTTTGTTCACGCGGCGGGTTTCGAGGATGAAGCGCAGTTCATCGAGCGGCGCCGTCATGGCGAAATCCCAGACGCGGCGCAGGGTCAGGGGCACCTCGCCCGCCTCCTCTTCGGCAACGGACGCCGTGCGTTTGTCGAGCAGCACCCCGCCGTCGCGTTCGAGGTAGACGAAGGCGGTATGTCCGCCCGCGATCACCGCCACGGCGCGGCGTTCTCCGGCCGAGGCTTCGACCTCGATATAGAGTTTTTCGGAGATATCCTCCTTCAGCGAGATGCAGACGCGCTTTTCGTCGATATAACGGGCGCCCCGCCCGACGGCTTCGGGCGTCACGTCGCGCAGGACCTCCAGTTGATATTCCGAACGGCCGACCAGCGCACCCAGCGCCACGGCGATCGGCAGGCCGATCATTCCCGTGCCGGGAATGCCCACGCCCATCGCATTCTTGAGGATATTGGCGCTCAGGCGCACCTCGATCTTTTCGGGCTGCGCGTCGAGCAGTTCGGCGGCGCGCGCCGTACACAAAGCCACGGCGATCGGTTCGGTACAGCCGATGGCGGGCACAACTTCGCGGTTGATAAGGGCGATGATTTTCGCTCGTTCGTTCGGGGAAAACATATTGGCTCGTTTTTAGAGATCATACAAAGATAACTATTTTTCGCTATTTTTGCGGCATCAAAACAGACGCCGATATGGAAAATCCGAAAAGCCGCGCATGGAAAGTCGTGAAGAGCGAGTACCTCGCCCGCAAACCGTGGTTCACCGTACGCCACGAAAGTATCGAACTGCCCGACGGGCGCAGCATACCCGACTATTACGTCTTCGAGTACCCCGACTGGGTGAACGTGATCGCCATAACCAAAGAGGGTAAATTCGTATTCATCGACCAGTATCGTCACGGGCTGGGCGAAACGAATTACGAAATCCCGGCGGGCGTAGCCGAGCCGGACGATGCGTCGATGCTGGCCGCGGCGCAGCGCGAACTGGCCGAGGAGACCGGTTACGGCGGCGGCGAATGGCGCGAACTGCTGGTCGTGGCCCCGAATCCCGCCACGCAGAGCAACCTGACGTACTGCTACTTGGCGACGGGCGTGGAGCGCCTCGGCGCCCAGCATCTCGACGCCACGGAGGATATCCGCGTGCATCTGTTCACGGCCGCCGAGGTGCGAGAACTGCTCACGACCGGCGGCATCCGGCAGGCACTGATGGCCGCACCGCTATGGCGTTACGCCGCGGAGTACGGGTTGTAGCTACCCTACGACGTATTTGCTGCCGGGCAGCAGCGAAATCAGCTTTACGACCGCATAGGACGAGACGAAGGTGCAGAGAGCCAATACGGGGATCTTGATCCCGGCCGAAGCGACCAGCGGATCGAGCCAGCCGTGGAAGAAGTTGAGCAGCATGATGTGTATCAGGTAGATGCCGTAGCTGAGTCTCGAAATGTCGGTAACGACGCCCGTAAAGCGGCCCGCCCCCGGCCTGACGTCTTTCAGCAGCAGGAACAGCCCGACCGACATCGCAGCCACGTTGATCGTCCCGAAGCCCCACGAAAGTTCGAGGTCCGCGACGAGCTGCTGCGTCGCCAGCCGTGCGTCGAAAATCCATGCCGTCGCGAAATACCCCGCGACGACCAGCAGCGCCCCGCCCCACTTATGCCATGCGCGCGGCGCGGCGTGGTAGCGGCGCAGGTAGGCGGCCAGCACCATGTAGCCGAGGAATCCCGAAAAATAGTAGAGCATCGGCGTGTCGTTCCAGAAACATTCGCCGAGCAGCTCCGGGAAAACGAGGTGAACATAGGGGATGCATAAAGTAAAGGCCCAAAGCGCGAGATAACCCTCCATGGCGCGGCGCGAAGCCGTCTCGATCCACGGCGAGACAACCGGGGCGAACAGGTAGAGTCCCAGCAGCATGTAGACGAACCAGAGGTGTCCGATCTCGACGCCGAAATTGACCGGGATGCGGCAGACGCCGAGCAACGCACCGGCGGCATCGGTCCGTCCCGTCAGGAACTGGTAGATTGCGTAGAGCACGCACCACACCAGAAACGGCACCACCACGCGCACGAAACGCCGGGCGAAAAAGTCGCGCGTGCGCTCCCGCACCGGAAGCAGGAAAAATCCCGACAACATGACGAACAGCGGCACGGCGGTGCGGCACAACGAGTTGAGCCAGCAGGCCCAGACAGGCTCGCCGCCCGCGGCGACCAAACCGCCGTCGGCAATATAGTAGAATTCTCCGGCGTGCACCTGAAGCACCATGTAACAGGCCAGCACACGCAACAGGTCGAGACCGTGGTTTCGGGATTGAAGTTTCATCATAAAAGTCAGGCGATTTTGATTTCGCAAACAAAGGTAACAAAAAACCCGGAAATCCGCAGCCCGACACTCCATCCGGTAAAAAACTGCCGGCAGGGCCGTATATTGGCACGTCCCCGCCGGTCTGAAAAATAATCCCGGTTGCAATCAGCGGCGGGATATTCAGTCAAAAGCGGTCTCAAGCCCTCTCCCGGTAGAAATCCGGCTGTTCCGGCCGTACTGAGATGAAAAAGGAGCGGTTCAAAGCCGCTCCTCCGATTCGGGTTTCGCCGCCCGGCCTATTTGCCGACGGTCTGCGCCAACGCCATGAAATAGCGTCCGGGATCGAGACCGAGGGCCTTGAGCAGTTCGGCTTCGGGGGCGCTGCCGCGCGTGATCGACTTCAGCCCGTGACCTGCCGTATAGAGGTTCACATTCTCGGCATATCCGGCGGCGTCCTGCCCGCAGAGGTAGCGGACATGTTCGGCCGGAATATTCTTTCCTTCGTAGGCCGACATATCGGCGATATAGACCAGATTCAGCGGTGCGGCATAGACGAAATCCTGTGCGCCGGCCAGCCTGCGCAGGTCGCCTTCGGCGACGCGCACGAGTTTCCGCGTCTTGGCGTCGTAGCTGTAGACGCCTTCGGCGAAAAAGGCATAGACGCGGACCGGATAGAGCGCCAGCGCCGAAGGAGCCGTCAGACGGCCGTCGGCAGGACGGTTGACGCCCCCTGCGGCCCACATGACGCCCGAAAGCTCTTCGAGCGAAAGCGCCTCAGGAGCGTATTCACGCCATGAACGGCGGTTTTCAAGCGCTTCGTTTACGGTCATGCCCGCCTTGGAATCGGGTTTGAGAAGGGTGATCTCCGCGCCGTGCTTCACTTCGGTCACGGTTTCGGGGGTCTTGGCCTCCTCCTTGGCCGGCTGCGCGCCGCCGCATGCCGCGAGCAGCAGAGCTGCACAGGTAATAATCTTCACAGTCATCGTTTCTGAAATTTAGAGGTTTACATGCAAATATAAAAAATATTTTCCAAAATCAGGAATGCAATTCCGCTGCCGGATACCTGCGGACAAACGATTTTTCGTACCTTTGTGCAACACACAACATGGAGCCTATGAATCCGACAGCAGTCTACACCGTCGTCTTTTCACCGACGGGAACTTCGAGAAAAATCGCCGCGGCGGTTGCACAGGGAGTGGCCCGGCACGGCGAGAGCTGCAATGCAGCGGCAAATGCGGCGGCCGTTCCGGACGCCGGTACAAATGCCGCCGCAGGCAGCGCGGCAAAGGCGTTCACCACAATCGACCTGACGCATGCGGCGGGAAAACCGCCCGTGCTGCCGGCCGATGCCGCGGCGGTATTCGCCGTGCCGGTATACGGGGGCCGCGTGGCGCCTGCGGCATTGGAGAGGCTGCAGGAGATTCGCGGCGAGGGAACGCCGGCCGTAGTGCTGGCGGTCTACGGCAACCGGGCTTTCGGAACGGCGGTCGCACAACTGGCGGCGTTCGTCGCCGAGCGGGGATTCGTTCCCGTGGCGGCTGGGGCTTTCGTGGGCGAACACTCGTACAGCACGCCCGGCACGCCGATCGCCGAAGGACGTCCCGATACGCAGGACCTCGCCGAAGCGGCCGCTTTCGGAGCGCGCATCGGCCAAAAGCTTGCGCACGGAGAGACCGGCCCGATCGACGCCGCAAAACTCCGCGAGCCGCATACGCCGCTGTTGTCAAAACTGCGGTTCATCCGTTTCGTGCTGGGGTACCGCAGGCGGCAGAAACGCACTCCGGCCGTACTGCTCCCCGCGGGCGACGCCGCACGGTGCACCCAATGCGGCCGCTGCGTCGCGCTCTGTCCCACGCAGGCGATCGCGCGCGGCGACGAACTGCACACCGACCCGGCGCGCTGCATCCGCTGCTGTGCATGCGTCAAAGGCTGCGCGTTCGGCGCACGCACGTTCGGGACGCCTTTCGCCGCCGTTCTGTCGCGCAACTTCGCCCGGCGCAACCCCCCCGTAACAATTATGTAATATGACAATAGAACGACTGAAAAACCCGTCGGCAGGAGAACTGGACGCCCTGACCGACCTTTGGGAAGCCTCGGTGCGGGCGACGCACGACTTTCTCGCTCCGGAGGATATCGTGTTTTTCCGGCAAATGGTCCGGCAGGAAGCGCTCCGGGGTGTGGAATTACACGTCATCCGGAAGCCGGGCAGCAAGGCGCCTGAAACCGGAACATCCGCAGGACAGGAGAGCCGGCACGAGTCCCGGACATCCGGCAAGACAGGAGAATCCCGCCGACCGGAGGGCTTGGACGAGAACGGGATGTTCGGAGGATTCGCTGCGTTCGCAGGTATCGACGGCGATATGCTCGAAATGCTCTTCGTCGCGCCCCAAGCGCGCGGCAAAGGAGTGGGCCGGCAACTGGTGGAATATCTCGTCCGCGAACGCGGCATAAGACGGGTCGATGTCAACGAGCAGAACGCGCAGGCGGCGGGATTTTACGCCCGGCTGGGATTCCGCGTCACGGGGCGCGACGCGACCGATCCGTCGGGCAGGCCCTACCCTATCCTCCATCTGTCGCTGGGCGAAACGCCGCAGCGGATCGTGCCGATCCCGAACCTGCAGACCGACCGGGTCGATGTCGATTTCGAACCAGAGCCAACCGGGGACGAAGGAAAATAACCGGAGCCGGCGGGTAGTGACCAGCGGATGCGGGCCGAAACGCAGCTTCCGAGGGACGCTTCCGCGGAAACACCGGGTATAATAACAAGACGGCAGAGCGAAAATCTCTGCCGTCTTGTTGTGTCGGAAACATATCGGTTGGCGCCCGGCCCCGGCACACGCCCCGCTTCCGGCCGCTATTCCATATAGCCGGTAACGGTCAGCGGAGCATCGCCCACTTCGGCGGTCACCTGCGCCGCTTCGCCGCGGGAGTTTTCATAACGGAAGGTATAGGTTCTTCCCTTTTCGAGCAGGAAGCGCAGGGCGTCGTTCATGTCCTGCCGGGGACCCGCCGTACGGCCGCCGCCCATCTGCTCCGAACCGCAGAAAACATCGACGTTGGCCGCCACGCGCGCATCGGAACGCCCGGCATGCGCCGCCTTGTCGTACATCATGAAGGTCACGGTCGCATGCCGCCCCCGCTCGGCGAGGTCATCGGCATAGGCGGCATAGAGGTCGCGGTAACGCTGCGTGACGTTCACGCCGTGGACCTCGCGCGAATCCTCGCTCCACACCATCGGAAACCAGTCGCCCGCAGGCCGGAACGAAACGGCGAAAATGCCGTGCGCACGGTCGTCGGGCGAGGCCTGTCCCGCATCGGCGAAAAACCATGCGTAATCGAGTCTTCCCGGAAAATAATACTCCGTGAAATGCCAGCGGCCGTCGATCCACACCTCGACCCAGCTGTGGTTGCCCCGATCGTCGTGCCATGCGGGAGTTCCGGCGAAGCGCGCGGGAATGCCCGCGGCGCGCAGGGCATCGACCAGCAGGACCGAAAGGCCCGTGCAGGAGGCCATATGCTGACGCATAGACTCGGCGGGACTCTGGTTGGTCTTTTCGCGGGCGGTGTTGTATTCTACGGCGACATCGGCGGCAATATGCCGGTTGATCGAGTCGATGGCGGCGCGGACGTCCGCGGCTCCGGCCGCACGGCGGGCGAAGCGGACGTAAAAGTCGGGCCGCCAGCTGTCGCGCACCTCGTCCACGACGGCATAGGGAAGCACGTCGTTCAGGAAGACCGAATCGGGCAGTGCGCGCGTCCACGGGTAGGTTTCCCGCGCACGGTAGGCATACTCGACATTTTCGCGCAGCAGGTCGAGCCGCATCGTATCGCGGTCGCCCTGCGGCATATAGGCTACAAGGAAAGCCATCCCCGCACGCCGATTGCGCGGAGTCTCGCGCAGCAGCTGCCGCAGGCTGTCGGCGCGCGGACAGTCGGCCAGCGCTGCGTCGAGCAGGGGTTCGTATTCGGCGGGAACGCCGCAACCGTAACGGCCGCAGGCGCAGAGGGAAAGTCCCAGAAGCAGGAGGAAAATGCGTTTCATCGGTTTAATTCGTTCAGGATTTGTCGGATGGTCCGTTCGTCGGCGCAGGGCGAAGCGTACTCCGGCACGCCGGGACAGCCGCCCATCGAAATCTGCGGATTGCGGTATGCCATGCCGCTCGGCCGCATGCCGCGCGCGCTGAAATGGAGGGCATCGACACCCGTCGCGGCCAGTTGCCGCACGTTCGACGGATTCACGCCGCTGCCGGCCATGATCTCGATGCGGCCCGCAGCCCGCACGACGAGCGCGCGGAGGTCGCCGATGCCTTCGGACGCCGTATTGCGGCCGCCGGAGGTCAGGATGCGGGTGCATCCGGCGCGGACGACCTCCTCCAGCGCATCGGAAAGGTCGCACGTCATGTCGAACGCCCGGTGAAAGGTGGTTTGCATCGGCCCGGCTTCGGCCACGAGGGCCGCCGTACGCGCCGTATCGACCCGTCCGTCGGGCGTCAGCAAGCCGAAGACCACGCCGTCGGCGCCGCATTCGCGGGCGAAGCGCACCTCTTCGAGCATCTGCCGGAATTCGGCGTCGTCATAGAGGAAATCCCCGCCGCGGGGACGGATCATCACACTGAGCTGCAAGCCTTCGATGCGGCGCGCCATACGGATGGCCGCGGCCGAAGGGGTCGTGCCGCCCTCGTAGGGTGAGGCGCAGAGTTCGACGCGGGCGACACCCGCACGGCGGGCGGTCTCGCACGCTTCAATGGAATAGGCACAAAGTTCGGTCGTCATACGGCAAAGATAAAAAAACGGCGACGGAAATGCAAGTCCCGGAGCACCGCAGAACAGTTGCAAAAAAAACGGAACGGGACCGTTCATACGTTCCGGCAAAAAAACATCGCCCCAGCCGGAGAGCCGACGGTTCGGCCGCACGCCGCAAAGCCGAACGCACGCCGTAAAACCGGACGCACACCGCAAAGCCGGACACCCACTGCAAAGCCGAACGCCGACGGCAAAGCCGGACGCCGACGGCAAAACGAAAACAGAGCGCCCTTACGGACGCTCTGCTTATCTTCAGGCTGCGCAAGCCCCTATTTAACCTCGATCTGGCGCGTGGCGGCGGCAGTCTCCTCGATCTTCTTCTTGGGAATGTCGATGGTCATCACACCGTTTTCGACCTTGGCCGAAATATTCTCGCGCTCGATATTGTCGGGCAGCAGCAGGCTCTGCTGGAACTGCGTGTAGGAGAATTCGCGGCGCAGGTAGGTGCCTTTGCGCTTGGCGTCCTCCTCCTTGTTCTCGGTCTTCTTCTCCAGCGAGATCACCAGCTCGTTGTCTTCGTTGATGTGGACCTTGAAGTCCTCCTTGGTCATGCCCGGAGCGGCGACCTCGACCTTGTATTCGTTTTCACCGTCGATGATGTTGACGGCGGGAGCCGTAGTGCTGCGGCGCTCGGCCAGCCAGTTGTCGCCCAGAATCTCGTTGAAAATTCCCGGCAGCCAGTTCTGATTCGTTCTTGCAGGTGTCATAATTTTGTCCTCCTTGGTTTTATTCGGTTTAACTGTTTTCCTTTTTATCGCCCCCTCTCGGAGCGGTTTCATCCGTAGAGGGTCAAATCCTGTGCCAGCGCCGAATAAATGCAAAAATGTCACGAATTGTCACAAAACCTGCAAATACGACATGACAGACCGGCAGGCCGGGAGCGGACGGCGCATTTCATAAGTACGGGAAAAATACGTAACTTCGCGGCATGGAATTCACCGAAATACTGCGCGGCCGTTACGGGCTTTCGGAGCGGGCTGCCGGAGTGCTGATGCGGCATGCATCGCAAAGCGTCCACGCCCGCAAGGAGATCATCGTCGAGGAGGGACAGCGCGATCAGGAGATCCGCTTCGTGACGGAAGGTTCGGCGCGCTCCTACGTCATGCGCGAGGACAAGTGCGTGATCCTCTCCTTTGCGTTCGAGGGCGATCCGACCTCATCGACGCTCGGAGCATGGCCCGGCGGCATTTCGGGCCACACGATCGAGACCATGGAGCCGACGACGCTCGTGCGCCTGCCGCGCGAGGAGATCGACCGGCTCTTCGCGGCGGACGCCGAACTGGCCGACTGGGGCCGCCGCATGGCCGAAGAGCAGCTGCGCCGGCACGAGGAGTATTTCGCCGACTTCGCATGGCGCGACAAGAGCGAGCAGTACAAGCGCGTACTGCGCGAATATCCCCAATTATTGCAGCGCATCGCGCTGAAAGACCTCGCGGCCTACCTCTTCCTCACGCCCCAAAGCCTGAGCCGCATCCGGGCCGAAATCAAATGACGAAATTATCATAAGGTAACTTTTCCCCGCGCCGAAAGCCTTACTTTTGCACCACTTCGAAAAAAGTAAGGAATATGCAACGAGACAGTATCGATTTCAGCAGTTCGGACGTCGGAAAACTTTTCCGGCGCTTCCTCTTTCCCACGGTCATGGGCATGGTCTTCTCGGCCGTGTTCGTCATCACCGACGGCATCTTCGTAGGGCGGGGCATAGGCAGCGACGCCCTCGCCTCGGTCAATATCGTCGCGCCGCTCTTCACGCTCGGCACGGGGCTGGGACTGATGTTCGGCATGGGCGGCTCGGTCGTGGCGTCGATCAACCTCGCGCAGGGCAAACGACGCGTGGCGGAGATCAACATCACGCAGTCGCTGGTGCTTCCGGCGCTGCTGATCGCCCTGCTCAGCGCCCTGCTGATCCATTGGCACGAACCGCTGCTCCTGCTGCTGGGCACCCCCGGCGAACTGATGGTCCCGGCGCGCGAATACCTCGTATGGTTCACGCTGTTCCTCGCACCGCTGGCCGTCTTCAACATCCTGATGTTCATCGTGCGGCTCGACGGGGCGCCGGGATTCGCCATGGCCTGCAACATCATGGCGGCGTGCATCAACATCGTACTCGACTACCTCTTCATCTTCGTATTCGAATGGGGGCTGGCGGGCGCCGCCGTCGCCACGGGCATCGGTTACGTCGTCGGTTCGGGCGTGATGCTTTGGTACATGTTCCGCCGCAACCGGACGCTCCGGTTCGTGAAGCTCAAGATAAGCGGCAAAAGCATGCGGCTCACGGTGCGCAACCTCTGGTACATGAGCTATATCGGATTCCCGGCGCTGCTGAGCGAGCTGGCCATTTCGTGCCTGATGATCGTCGGCAACTACACCTTTATCCATTACGTCGGCAAGGACGGCGTGGCGGCGTACAGCATCGCCTGCTACATCTTCCCGATCATCTTCATGGTCTACAACGGCATCATCCAGTCGGCGCAGCCGATCATCAGCTACAACTACGGCGCAGGGCTGATGCGGCGCGGCCGGAAAGCGCTGCGAATGGCGCTCGGCACGGCGGCGCTGTGCGGCGCGGCGGCGTTCGGATTCACGTGGCTATGCAGTCCGTGGATCGTCGGGCTGTTCCTGACGCCCAACGCCCCGGCGTACGCCATCGCCGTGCAGGGACTGCCGTGGTTCGCGGCGGGCTATCCCTTCTTCGGGATCAACGTCGTGACGATCGGCTACTACCAGAGCATCGAACGGGGACGGCTCGCAACGGGACTCACCGTTCTGCGCGGCATCGTGCTGATGACGTTCTGCTTTCTGGTCATGCCGCACATGGCGGGCGTGACGGGCATCTGGCTCGCGGTACCCGTCGCGGAAGCGCTCGAAACACTGCTGCTCGTCTATCTACTGCGCAGCAGACGCTTCGCATCCGCATAAGGTAAAGCGGGAAAACCTTCGGTAGGGTTTTCCCGCTTTCCGCGTCGGAATGGACTAATTCCCGCGCTGCATCCTGTCGATGAACAGCACCCCGTCGAGGTGGTCGATTTCGTGCTGGAAAATCACGGCGGTAAATCCCTCGACGGTATCCGTCACCGGCCGCATGGTCGTTTCATCCAGATAGCGGAGCACGATGCGGTCAGCACGCAGGACCGTCCCCGACGTTTCGGGGACGGAGAGACACCCCTCCCTGCCGGCGGTACGGGCCGCCGAGCGACCGACGATTTCGGGATTGACATAGCATTCGAACGGTTCGCCGGGCTTGTCGAAACGCTGCACGGCGATCAGCCGGCGCGAAACGCCGACCTGCGGCGCGGCGATTCCGACACCTTCGTCGGCAGTATCCCGCACGGTGAGCAGCATGCCCTGCTTCAGCCGGCGGAAATATTCCGACTTCAACTCCTCAGCCCCCAGCGGCGCGGCCTTCCGCCGCAGAAACAGCGAATCGGCACGGTCGCCGATCCGGCACAAGCGCATGACCGCCCCGCTCTGCGAGGCAATCACTTCACATTCCTTATCGGTGAATCCCTTGGGAACCGCGCAGGCGGCGAGCAGGCAGACGCAGGCTATAACGAATCTCTTCATATCGGCATGATTCTGTTTCCGGCAAAAATACGAAAATATATTCACCGTACGGCGGCACACCCCTTCGGACTGAAAAAAAGTCTTTTCCAATTCCGGCAATTATCCTATATTTGCCGCCATGAACGAAGATCTGAAATACCGGAAGGCCGAGCCTGCCGATGCGGAGCGCATCATGGAGATCATCCGGCAGGCGCAGGCCCAGATGCGGGCGCTGGGGAGCCTGCAATGGCAGGACGGCTACCCCGCACGGGCCGATATCGACAACGACATAGCGCGCGGGTACGGGTATGTGTTCGAGAAGTCCGGCACGGCAGAGGAACCCGCAGCTGCAGGAACGCCGCAGAAGTGCGACAAAGGGAGGGCATCCGGCGCCGCGATCGCATACGGGGCGGTGGTTTTCGACGGCGAACCGGCCTATGGGGCAATAGACGGGGCGTGGCTGACCGGGGGCGACTACGTCGTCCTGCACCGGCTGGCGGTGGCCGACGGGGAGAAGGGCCGCGGCGTTGCGGCGGAGTTCATGCGCCGCACCGAAGCGCTGGCCCGCGAACGGGGCGTCGGCAGTTTCAGGGTGGACACCAATTTCGACAACCGCTACATGCTGCGGATGCTCGAACGGCTGGGATTCGCCTACTGCGGCAAAATCGTCTACGGAAGCGGTGAAAGGCTGGCTTTCGAGAAACCCTTCGAAGCATAAGCGAAAGAACCGGCCTTAAGACCGGTTCTTTCTGTGTGAAGTCAGGGATGCGTCGCAATGTTCCGGAACAAATCCGCCGGAGAAATCTTATAATAGTCACATAAATCGGCGATCGTAGTCAGCGAAATACTGTGCCGCCCGCTTTCGATCCGTGCGATATTCAGATCGGTATCGAAGCGTACGTTCTCCTGAGTCAGCTTGCGTTCCAACCGGGCCGCTCTCAGCCCGGCAACAACCTGCCCAATAAAAAAGTCATTTCGCCTCTGCTTTTTCATAGCGCAAATTACCGGAATAATAGCCTGATTTTTTACTACACACTTGTAGCTTACAAAAGAAGTGCCCCGTTTCGAAGCTCAATCGCGGGCAAGCCGGGAACTCACACCCGTTCACACCACAATCGCGCCGTTTCGGAATATCGGAGATAGAAAGAATCCGGCAGCCGAGGCGGCGTCACATCCCAAAACGATCGATACGACGGCAAAATACTTCCCGTCGCAAGCTACAATTATCACAACCCCCAGCGGCCATAATACAGATTCTTCGGAAAACATCCGGTTCCGCAGCACGGCCGGTACCGTGCGTGCAGTCACAACACGCACGGATAATAAATTCATATTACAAAAAATAATGGAATAAAGCAAGCAAAACGGGGCAAAATCAACGCAGGGCCGGGTTTTCGGTGCGGTTTCGGACCGGGGAGGGGCAATTTTTCCGGGACAATACGGAGAGGAGCGGCTATCGGCGAGCGGAAAACGGCGGACGGGGGATAGCAGACGGGGAATGAAAAAAGTATAATACGGGGCGCGGGAGGGAAACGGGAGAAACGGGAGAAACGGGAGAAACGGGAGAAACGGGAGAAACGGGAGAAACGGGAGAAACGGGAGAAACGGGAGAAGTCGCTGCGAATTTCGCCGGAAACACCGAAGACACCGGGGACGCCAGAGACACCGGGGACGCCAGCCACTCAGGGAACAGCCGCCCGCGCAACACCGAAAAACGCCGGCAAAAGGTCCTGACACAAAAAAGCGGGCCGCATCGCTGCGGGCCGCCGATCGACCGAGGAGAACCGAAGGCGCCGCTACTCCTCCTCTTCGTAATAGACCTTGTAGAACTTGCCCTTCTCGTCCTCGCCCTGTTCGAGCAGACTGCGGTTGCCGTGGACGTAGATGTGGAAGTTGCGGTCGAGCTTGATGACGCTCTTGTAGGAACGGGCCTGTTTCTTAACCGCCGATTCGGAGATGGCGAATTCGTCCTCGATGCGGATGTCGCGGTCCTGCTCGTACTCCTGCTTGTAGCGCGAAAAGCTCTCCATGACTTCGGGCTGGCGGATCACCTTCTCCGAAAAGTCGTCCAGCGAAAAACTGTCCTGCTCCTTGAAGTATTTCATCGTCTCGTTGAGCATCTCGGCCTGATCGGCTTTCGACACCTCGAATTCGTTCGGGAGATGCTTGGTCACGTACTTCTTGCACATGGCCATCGCGTTGTGGGTATTGTGGTAATTGTCCTGACGCTGGCGCACGTGCAGGAAATCGTCGATCCAATAGCGTGCTTCGGCGCGGTTGGTGTTGTCCACGACGCAGACCGCGAAACCCGCTTCGCGCTCGGTGTTGAAAACGACACACCCCTTGTCCAGCTTATTGACGTTGATCCCCTGATGCGCGGCGATATGCAGCCCCGACGCCTGCTCCTCGACGTCGAGGAACGTGTCGCGCGTCTCGGACTTGAACAGCCCGACGGCATCGACCGTCTCGCCTCCGAAACGGCAGTCGGTGAAGTAGACGACATAGAACTCCCCGCTCTTGATCTGGGGGTGCATGCCGGTTTCATAGAGATGTCTGGCAAGGCTGACCGAATGGTCGTAAAACGATTCGGGGTCGTCGAAGATCCTGCAGGTGAAATTCCAGACCTCGTTGCAGGTCAGGTCGGTGTCGTGGTAGAGGTTGAAATACTCCTCGGACTTGAAACCGCCCATGAAATAGGCCAGCAGCGTCTGCATCAGGGGCGCGTCGGAGAGCTGGTCGGAGAGCGACGGCGAGACCATCAGCGGCTCGTCTTTTGCTTTGTTGCCCACGATATGCACGGCCAGCGCGCCGATCCGGGATTCTTCGGTATAGAGCATTTTCGGTATTGTTTGCGTAAAACGGAAGGCAAAGATGGGGATTTTTCCGGGACCGGGCAAGCAAAAAACCGGGTATTTAGCAGAAACGCCCTGCCGGACTCCCGATAATTTGGCTACTTTTGCAACGACTAAACTTCCGTAAGCATGGAAAACAGAATAACCACACTCTTCGGCATTCGCTACCCGATCATCGCGGGCGGCATGATCTGGTGCAGCGGCTGGCGGCTCGCGGCGGCCGTAAGCGACGCGGGCGGACTGGGCCTGATCGGCGCAGGCTCGATGACGCCCGACCTGCTGCGCGAACACATCCGCAAATGCCGCGCGGCGACCGGCAAACCGTTCGGCGTGAACGTCCCCCTGATGTACCGCTACGCGGAGCAGATCATGCAGGTCGTCATGGAGGAGCGGGTCCCGGCGGTATTCACCTCGGCGGGAAGCCCGAAGACATGGACCGGGCAACTGCATGCCGCAGGCTGCAAGGTCGCGCACGTGGTGTCGAGCACGAAATTCGCCCTGAAAAGTCAGGAAGCGGGTGTCGATGCGGTCGTCGCCGAGGGATTCGAAGCGGGCGGGCACAACGGCCGCGAGGAGACGGCGACGATGGCGCTGGTTCCGCAGGTGCGCGCAGCGATTACGATTCCGCTGATCGCGGCGGGCGGCATCGCCACGGGCCGGGGCATGCTGGCGGCGTTCGCGCTGGGAGCCGAGGGCATTCAGATGGGCACCCGCTTCGCGCTGTCCGAAGAGAGTTCGGCCAGCGACGCCTTCAAACGGCTCTGCATCGGGCTGGAAGAGGGCGGCACGATGCTGGCGCTGAAAAAGATCGGGCCGACGCGCCTGATCCGCAACGACTTCTACACGGCAGTCGAAACCGCCGAAAACCGGGGCGCCTCGGCCGAAGAACTGAAGGAGCTGCTGGGCCGCGGGCGTTCGAAGCGGGGCATTTTCGAGGGCGATCTCGCAGACGGGGAGCTGGAGATCGGACAGATCGCGTCGCTGATCCGCGACCTGCCGCCGGCAGGCGAAATCGTCCGGCAAATCATCGGCGAATACAACGCCGGCGTGAAATCGCTCACGACTCTATAGCGGCCCTTCGGGAATAGGCGGGCCAGCAAAAAACAGCCGTTCCAACCGGGACAGTCTGCCGGAGAGACGCCGGGCGTACCGCCGCTACATGCCGAGCAGGACCAGCAGGGCGACCGTCAGAAACAGCGCCCAATGACAGAGGCGCAGGTAACGGGTCTTCGCCGCGCGTTCATAGCCCAGCGACACCAGCCAAAGCAGGAACCAGCCTCCGTAAGTCAGCAGCAGGAAGAGTTCCAGCTGGAAATTGCGGGGAATGACTCCGAAGCCGAGTAGCAGCAGGAATACCGCTCCGAGGGCCAGATCCGCCGTAATCATCTGGACGCCGCACCGTCCCATCAGCCACGCTTCGTAGGCTTTGTCCGCGGCGGCGTTCCGGCCGGGACAGGCTGCCGTATAGAAGCGGTTCCCCGAAACGACATGGACGAAAAACGCCGCGGTAAGCAGCGTCCCCGCCGCAATAAACCATCCGTTCATACACATTACATTTTGAGGTAGATTCCGTCGGGCATATGCCGGAGCAGCCACGCCGCGATGCGCCAGCGGCGGGTGACGACCGCAACCCGTCTGCGGCGGCAGACCGCCCGCACGATCTGCCGGACGGCTTTTTCGACCGGCATCACCCAGAACAGACCGTCGCCCTTGGCCATCGCCGTATCGACAAAGCCCGGACGGACGTCGGTGACGTAAAGCGGGAGTCTGGATTTCGCGGCGCGCTGCCGCAGTCCCTCGGCGTAGTTGATCTGATAGGCTTTCGAGGCGTTGTAGGCCGGAGCCGCTCCCCCGCCGCGCAGTCCGCCGACCGACGAGACGATGACCAGATGTCCGCCGCCCTGCCGCTCGAAACGGTTGTAGGCCCAGTCTGCGACCGCCGTCCAGCCCAGCACGTTGGTAAGGATGGCCGTCTCTTCCAACGCGAAATCCAGCGAGGGATTCAGATCGCCCGTTCCGGCGCAGACCACGCACAAATCCATGCCGCCCAGCTCCCGGACCAGACGTTCCAGCGCCGCAACGGTCTCGGCGGGCCGTGTCACGTCGGCGACGGCAAAGCGGTATGCAGCAGAATCGGCCTGCGCGATCTCCTTCAACAGATTTTCCCGGCGGCCGACCAGCCCCACGGCATATCCCTGCGCCGCAAAGCACTCCGCAAGGCCGCGGCCGATGCCGGAAGTGGCACCGATGACAATAGCTCGTTTCATATGCGCAAAGATAGGACGCGGAAAGCGGAAAACACTTGATCCGAATCAAGAAATCACCGCACCCGGCGGCGAATGCGGCTCAGCGTTTCGGGACGCACGCCGAGAAACGAGGCCAGCTCCCGGAGCGGGACCAGTTCGAGCAGGCCGGGACAGCGCGCCAGCAGCGATTCGTAACGCTCCTGCGGAGTCGAGACGTACGATTGCAGCAGCCGTTCGTAAATCTCGGCCAGCATATGCTCGGCGACGGTGCGGCCCAACCGCTCGTGTGCAGCATCGGTCCGGTAGAATTTTTCGAGCCGTTCGCCCGTCAGCGTCAGCACTCGGCTGTCGCACATCGCTTCGATACTCACCCACGCGGGGACGCCGTTGCGCATCGAGATATAGTCACCGACAAACTCCCCGGCGAAAGCGTACCCGACGACATGTCGCTCGCCCGCTTCCGTAGCGTGCACATAGCGGAAAGCGCCCTCCTCGACCAATCCGCTGCAGCGGTTGCGGACCTGCTGGAACGAAAAACAGCCGTCCTTGGGGACGGAGAGGCTTTCACCCTCCCTGCGGAACAGCTCGGCAAGCGGCGCGAATTCGGCGGCCGATATGTAACGGTTGAAATCCATCGTCGGCAAAGATAAGTTTTTTTGCGGATTTTGCGGATTTTGCGGATTTTGCCGATCCGGACGAATTCGCTACCTTTACCCCCGCGGATGGTGCACCCAGCCCGTCAAAAACGCAGTGTAACATGAAAAAACAAAAGATCACCCAGCAGGATTACCTCAAGGCCCACCGCAAGGCGAGCCGCGAGGAGGAAATCGCACGGCACGGCCGTCCGGCAAGGTTCCGGGCCGTCCACAAGTCGAAAAAAGCATACGATCGCAAACGCGAAAAGGCAGGTCTGAGAAACCTGCCTTTTTCAATTTTCAATCTATCCGCAAAAATTCGATATTCGTAATACCACCGCCTGCTTAAGAGCAGCATGAAACAGCCTGCAAAACCGCCTCTCTGGGAACCTCCCATCAAGATACGATAAAAAATTAGCCGCTGCAAATTGAATTTGCAGCGGCTATTGCTTCATTGTGGTACCACCAGGAATCGAACCGGGGACACAAGGATTTTCAGTCCTTTGCTCTACCAACTGAGCTATGGCACCATCCCGATATCGTGGTTAGGAATACTCCTTTCCGTATTATCGTGGTGCAAAGGTAAAAATTCTTTTTCAAATCTGCAAATGCCCGCTGCATTTTTTCTGCTTTTTTCAGTTGCGGAAACATCTCACGCCCTACCCCGGCTTCACAAAAAAAGGGAGGAGCCGTCGATGCTCCTCCCTCCCCTTGATCAATAATGCAAGCGATCTTACTTGAGCATCACTGCATTTGCATTAACGGCACGCCGTTCGAACGACGGTGCCGAAGTCAATTGCGGAACGGCCGGCTTCATATTCCGGTCCGCAGCAGCTGCAAATTTACCTGCCAGCATGGCTTTCCCCTTAACGGGGGCAGCGGCCGGAGATTTTTTCACCAGTGTAAACGGTCCGACCGGATAGTCGTCGGCCGTAAACCCGGAGTCGGCCGTCGGATTATACTTGCCCAGATAGTTGGACCCATTGTAAACGAACTGGTCCATCATAACCACCTCGGCCTCCACATCGCCCGTAAGAGTGAGTTCATTGCCGATAACCTTGCCCTTTCCGTCAGACATTATGGCACCGATCAAGCCCACATAGGAACCGCCTACCGGATAATAATATTTACCGCTTACATTCTTGTCACGGCAAAGAGCGACATAGCGAACGGTGCCGTCTCCGGTAGCTCCGATCTCCTGATAGCTCTGGATCATGATATAACCGGTTTCCTTGTCGAAAGTGGCAATTGCGGGGAACCGGTCGCGATAAGCCGAGATGGCCCATCCGGTAAGCGCGAAGTTGGTATTGGCGACCTTCGTGGAGAAAGTGACGTCGAAGGAGATCGGCTTGGCAGACTTCATCGAGGTCGTACTCGTCACGGTCCACGTACCGAGCCAAGCGGCATAAGCCTCATCGAGTTCGGGAGCCTTCTCCGTAGTGAATTCCTTCTTGAAAAGATCCGTCGTAGCCAGAACCACATTCTCCGTAGCGACGATGCCGAACCCGATGACCACATGATCCGTTTCCGAAGAGAGGTCCTCGAAGATCTCGCTCGCCGCGCCCTTCTTGCCGAGAGCGGAGACGATGAAATCGGCCGTATAAGTCCCGACCAAGGAGTTCATCTCGGAGATCAGCGACTTGATGATCGCCATGTCGCTCTCGCCTTCGAGATCCGCCTTTTCATAAACGTCGAAATAGTAATAATCGGTGGCGACGCTCGGCGTCACATTGACGGTCGCGCTGCTGAAGGTAATGTCCGCCGGATTGATCGTAAGCTTGTTATTCGAGCGGACGGGCTTGGGCGAATAGATCTTGACGCTTCCGTCTTCATTCTCGAAATAATAGTCCTCCTTGAAAGTCATCTCCGAAACCGTAGCGTTTCCGATCGTCAGGGGCGAATAGAATTTGAGACCCGTTTCGGTAAAGACAAAAGGAGCCTTGACGACCTCGCCCGCGGAGACCGAACCGTCGTCTCCGGGAGCCGGCGTGTAGGAGATCCTGAAAACGCGGGAAGAGAAGTTGTTGAGCCTCATCTCCCAGTCAATCGGATAGGCAACGCCATCGACCACGCAACGGGTATAGATCAGGTCCATCTTGGCAGCCGCATCCTGATAGCTCTGCAATTCGGTCTTCCAGTTCACCCCCGCCTCGATCGGATAGAGGTAGGCGTAATTGTTGGTTTTGCGCCCCTTGAGTTTCACGAAATCGGCGGAAGCCTCCATGACGATGAAGTCGGAATCGCCCTCCAGACCTCCGTTGCTCGTACCGATGCCGAGTTCAGCCCCCGTCGTCGGCGAAGAGTAGAAGTGGATGATGTCGTTATTGGTGTCGAACGCGAGTACGGGACCGCTCTCCGCAACCACCGAATAGTAGGACGATTCGGTTTTGCCCGCAGCGAAATTCTCACTGGAAGCGACGACCGTATTGTCGGCATTGAATTTCAGGAAAAGCGTGTAGCCGCCGTAAATGCGCTCGCTTTCGGGATACAACTCCATCCGCCAGCCGTTTTCTGCGCCCTGAAGTACAGTGATGGCTTCCTTGACCGCCTCTTCAATACGTTCCGTCGCCGATTTCGAGAATTTATCCTCATCGTCCTTCAGGCAGGAATTGAAAAGCAGGGGCAGAGCCAGTAATATCAATATTTTTTTCATAAACATCCTCTTTTACTTAATTAGTGGCATCTAAATCGAGGTTCGGAAGTTCTTTCTGGCGGCGTAAAACGACTTTGCGCAATTCGTCCAGATCGATTCCCCAATCGTTCTTCATGTATTTGTCCACGATCTCGAATTTGGCTTCGAGCATCGGACGGCCCACCTCGCCGGCCGTTTCGAGCATCTCCTCCCAAGTGGCGGCCGTGTTGGTGACGTAGATGGAGCTTACCTCCACGAACTCCTCCTCGGCCGAAGTCGAAGCGTAACGGCTGATAAAACCGTCCTTAAGCGCCAAGTCCTCCGAAGGATAGACATCCCAGCAGGCATTGCCAACATAGCGGATGCCCGTGGCCAAACCGGTGATCTGATTGAAATCCGTCGAGAAGGGCTTCTTCTGGTTGAGGATATGAGCGAATTCGTGGTGGATCGTCTTGAAATACCACTCGTTCAGCAGGTCCACATTGGTCGGGTCCATATTGTTGACGGCATAGAGCGTAATCTTGGTTCCGCCTTCGGCCGTACCCAGCACGACCTCGCCGTTGTTGTTATAGGCGGGACTGCCGACCAGAAAAACCATCTTCGGGAAGTAGCTGGTGATGAAGTCGCGGCTTCCGGTCACCTCGTCGTAGGCCTGCAGGCAGAGGTGCTTGACCAGCTTGGCCATCTGAACCGACTTCTCGTAGTTCGCGGGAGTCAGATCGTAGATCATGTCGCTCTCCATATCCTCATAACGGTAGCGGAACTCGATGTTATAAGGCTCGATATAGTTTTTGTAAAGCCACGCGTCCAAAGGCGTCTCCGTCGTCTGCTCCGGTTTGATGACACTCGTGCCGCTCAGATCGTCTTCGGAACACGAGACGCCCGAAAAAGCGCAGACGAATGCGAATAATCCTAATATTGTTTTTTTCATAACGTTCAACTTTTATATATAGATCAGCGAATTATCATTATCTCGGATTAGGAGTCATGTCGGCCGCGAGCACATCGGCGGGCAGCTGAACGGCACGGCGGTTGTCCCGGACTTCCAGCGTATCGTCCACGCTCTTGATTCCCAAATCGTTGCTGGTCAGGGTGCGGCGGTAAATCTCGATGCCGAAGCGCTTCACGTCGAACCAGCGCAGGCCGTAGTGCAGCGTCTCGTAGCGGCGCAGCAACAGCAGCGTATGAATCATGCCCTCCTGCGTCTGATCGATTTCGAAAGCCGGGTTGAGCGGCTTCTTCGGAGTCGGATTCTTGGGATCGTAATCCGCAACCGATGCGGCCCAGCTCGAAATATTGGCCTCGGTCAGCGTCTTGTATTTACTGCATGAATTCGAAAGATAGAGATTCATGTCGCTCAGGGCCGCCGTGTAGTCCTTCTGCATGATATAGGCCTCGGCGCGGGTCAGCAGAGTCTCTTCGGCCGTGAAAAGCGGATAGACAGTATGCCTGTAGCCTGTTCCCGCCACCGGATCGAGGTACTCGATCAGATAGGGAACACGGGGCAGCAGGATTTTGTCGATTCCGCTGACAAAGCGAAGCGGTTCGCACTTCCACGTGTAGGGAGCGAAGGGAGTATTCGTGCAGTCTATGCCCTCGTTATCGGCAATCATCTGTCCGTGATTGTACTGCATTCCGACACCGTATCCGCCGAATACGCGGCCGGCATACGAATAGGCGGTGGCCATCATGAAATTGCACGTCAGATCCGCACTGACATAGTAGGTAGCCGCCGTATTCAGTGTAGCGCCGTTGTTCATCGGGTATTCCAGCAGCTCCTCATAATTGCGGAGCGAACCGGCAGGCGAATTGGTCAGCGCCACCGTAGCGTATTTTACCGCCTCGTCCCATTTCTGGTAGTAGAGGTAAAAACGGGCCGCGAACGCATTGGCCGCACGCTTGTTGAAATGGTACTTGGGCACCGAATAGATGACGTCGTTTATCAGCGGCAGTCCCTCTTCGATATCCTTCTCGATCTTGGCGTAGACCTCGGCGACGGTTCCGCGCTCGTATTTGGGATCGAGTTCCGTCTCGGCCTTCTCCATATAGGGAATACCGAGATCGTCGGGATGCGCAGGATCGTAATGCTGGCAGAAAACGTTCACCAGCACGAAGTGGGCGTAGGCACGGCAGATAAGCGCTTCGCCCTTTGCGGCGCTCAGCTTGTCGGTCATCTCCATCTTGTCGATGGCCTTGAGCACCTCGTTGGCGTTGGCGATAGCCATGTAGTGGGCTTCCCACGTGTGAGCGGCGTCTTCGTTGTCGGTTTCGGTCGGATCGCTCCATTCATAGCTCTCCTGCCAGAAACGGCTCCAGCCATCGTAATTGGCGCCGTGGTTATCGGTATTGTCGGAAGCCATTTCGAGGAAAAGCCACGGCTGGCTGTCCGCATAAGCCGATACCAGCATCTTGATAGCCTTCTCTTCCGAATCGATAATCGTCCGGTTGTCAGGCTGCTCGTCGAGGAAATCGTTACAGGAGGAGAGTCCCGCAACAAGAAGTCCCGCAAGCAGGAAATATATCAATTTGTTCGTTTTCATATGCTTTAAACTAAATTATAAACCGATTTTGAGCGTTAAGGTAAACTGCTTCGGCACGGGAGTGGCCACACCACCCGAATTGAAGAATTCCGGATCCTGACCGTTGAGCTTCTTGTCGGCATAGATCAGGAAGAGGTTCGTCGCCTGAATCTTGAGCGCGAGGTTGGACATTCTCAGCTTCTTGATCCAGCGCTTCGGGAAGTCGTAGGTCAGCGAAATTTCCTTCATGCGGATGAAATCGCCTTTGGCGATTCGGGCCGTAGAATAGTTGTAGGCATTGTAGGCGTACGACAGCTTGCTGTCATTCCGCACCTGACGGCTCGACACGATAGCCGGAACATCGGTGTATCTTTCGTCTCCGGGCGTCATCCAGCGGTTGCGGAACTCGCGCGGCATGGCGTCGAGGTCGTTATAGATACTGGAGAAGACCGGATCGAGACGAACGACGTTGCCGAACGAATAGGTGATGAAGACGTTCAGACGCAGACCTTTGTACTGGAAGATGTTGCCGAAGCTTCCGACGTCCGTCGGCTCCGAGGGACCCGAATAAACCAGATTGTCGAAACGCTCGGTCTCTTGGAAGTTGATATCGGTCGAAGTCAGCACGCCTGCTTCGTTGATGAATGTCGGAACGCCGTCTTCGTTCAGCCCCCGGAAATCGTAGGAGAAAAGCGAATTCACCGGGTAACCCTCACGCGAGAAACCGATACCGGAAACGAGGTTGAAGGCACGGGTGGAAGTATTGAACTTGGTCACCTCATTCTTCATGTGCGAATAGATGAAATCGGTGGTCCAGCTGAAATCCTTCGTCTTGATGTTCTTCGTCGAAAGCGAGAACTCGATACCCCGCGACTTCATCGTCGCGACGTTGCCGTACTTCTGGATCTGACCGCCGATACCCTGCGTCATCACCAGACCGATCAGATCGAAGTTGTCGCGCTTGTACCAGTCAACGGTCAGGTTGATGCGGTTGTCCAGAAAGCCCAAATCCGCACCGATATTCAGCTCGTGCTTCTTCTCGTAGGTCAGATCGCTGTTCTCCAGATCCTTGATCGTCAGACCCGACTCGGTAACGCCGGCCGAGGGGCGCCACGGCGAATAGCTCTGGATGACGGCGAGCGCATTGGTTACCGAGGGGCGGTCGGCCGTCAGCGAATAGGAGGCCTTGAGCGACAGGTGCGAAACGGCCTTGCTGATCGAATTGAAGAAATTTTCCTCGTGGACGTTCCATGCGCCCGAAACGTTCCACGTAGGCAGCCAGCGCGAACGGGTCGTCAGGCCCAGCGCGTTGTTACCTTCGTAACGCAGCGTGCCGTTAAGCGTATAGCGGCCCTTGTAGGAGTAGGTTCCGTTGAAGAAGAAAGCGACGTTGCGGTAGTGGGTGTTGCCCATTTCGTAATAGGGCGAGTTATCCTCCTTGCCCTTCTTGAAGACGAGATAGTCGTAGAACGGAATTTCACCCGAATCGTACTGCAGGCCCCAGCCGCGGAACCACGTTTTCTGACGATCGCTCTGGTTGGTCTCCATACCCAGATAGGCATTGACGATATGGGTATTGTTGATCGTCGTATTATAGGTCGCGGAGAAACGGAAGTCATAGGACAGCAGCCGGTTGTCCGTACGGGTGTAGATACCGCCGGCGGGCAGGATCGATACGGGAACGGCGTAAATATCATCCGGATCCTTGTACAGCAACGGGTTGTTGTCGCGAATCGTCGTCGTACCCATGGCCCGGTAGGCGTTCGCCTGATTGGAAGCCTCGCGTACGTTATGCTCCTGCGAAGTTCCGGTATAGCGCACCGACGCCAGCGCCGAAGCCTCGAATCCCTTGAAAGCCTTCCACTTCAGTTCGCCTTGGAATTTCACATCGGCGACGTTCAGGTCGATATAGTTGTTCGCCAGTTCATGGAGAATATTGAAATCCGCATAGTTACGGACATAATACTCCTTCGGATCGAGCACGCGCGAAGTATTCAGGGCATACGAATAGGGGTTGATGTCGAAATCGCGCTTCACCTCGCCCGTTACATAGTCGGTCGTGGCGCCGAGCGTTCCGGGCGCTTTCTGCTTACGGTACGAACCGCTGGTAATCAGGTTGAGCGTAAGGGCGTCCGAGATATTATACGTCGCATTGAGATTGGCCGTATAACGGGAAATCTCGCTGGTCTTCGTCCATCCCGGATCGAAAAGGGCGCTGATCGACGCATAGTAGGCGGACTTCTCGGTACCCGACGTGATACTTACCGAATGCGAGTGCATGACCGTATTCTGGAAAAGCTCCTTGAACCAGTCCGTGTTGCGGTACTCGGCCTTGCGCAGATAGCGGTTGCGCGTCTCCACGGTATTTTCCAGCAGTCCGGCATTGATCAGCGAATACATCTTGCCGTAAACACCGCTCGCCGACGCATTGGTGACACGCGAATTGCCCAGCCAGCCCTTGTTGTACAGCTCCTGATAGACGGACATCTGGTCCTGAGAGTTCATGATATTGAAATCGGCGTAGGAGGGAATCATACGATACGTGAACTCGCCCGTATAATTGATATGGCTGACGCCGGCACGTCCCTTTTTGGTCGTAATGACGATCACGCCGGCCATAGCGCGCGCACCGTAGATCGAGGTGGCCGAACCGTCCTTCAGGATATTGAAGCTCTCGATATCCTCGGCGTTCAGACCCGCGATGGCGGAACCGATCAGCGTCGTGGCGTCACCCGAAGAGAGGTCCTCGGCCGAAATATCGGCGACATCCTCCATAATGACGCCGTCCACAACCCAAAGCGGCTTCGAGCTGCCGTGAATCGACGTCGCACCGCGGACGCGGATCTTGGGAGCGGTACCGAAAGTACCCGATACGTTCTGCACCGAGACACCGGCCG
>PPYE01319629.1_pt1 | contig 113272 bp, 99 predicted proteins | sample 1559881 | NCBI WGS metagenome assembly PPYE01 (sample SAMN08240022, study PRJNA423297) | Human gut metagenome, whole genome shotgun sequencing project.
AAATTGAACTTTTCGACGCCAAAGCAGGAGTTTTACAAATATTATGCGTAATATTGCACTTGCTGGTTGACTCTTTAGTTTGGTTAAGCGCGAAATTTTCATTTGATAAACTTTGCGAATCCAAAAAATATTGATAACTTTGCACACGTGATTGAACTGGAAAGACATATCGAAATCCTATTGTTGAGCAACGACTGCGTGATAGTCCCCAATCTGGGAGGGTTTATGGCCCATCACGTCGACGCACGCTACGACGAGAGAGACTACACGTTTCTCCCGCCTCTGCGCACGCTGGGCTTCAACCCCAAGCTTCGGCTCAACGACTCTCTGCTTGCCCTGTCGTATGTAGACGCCTACGACATCAGCTATCCCGACGCATTGGCGCGCATCGACGACGAAGTGGCCGAACTGAAGCAGCACCTCGAAAACGAAGGCAGCTATGAGTTGGCCGACATCGGCACGCTCTACAACAACGGGGAGGGCACCTACACCTTTGAGCCCTGCGAGGCGGGCATCCTCACGCCGCAGCTGTATGGCTTCGGCAGTTTTGAGATGAAACCCATCGAGCAAGAGGCCCAAAAGGAGGAAGAGACCGCAGCACCGACTGTCATCGACATCAACGCCACAACGGCCGAAGGGCCAAAAACAGCGACGGCCAACAGCGTGTTTGACAGAAACGATGACAGCGAGGACAAGACCATCAGCATACGCGTGAGTCTGCTGCGCAACATGGCGGCTGCCTGCATCGCCGTGGTGGTATTCTTCCTGTTCTCCACTCCGCTCGGCACACCTGAAGCCGGCACCCGGCTGGTGCGCAGCAAGATAGACACCGGTCTGCTCTACCGCATCATGCCGAAAGACCTCACCACCAAGGCACCCACCAAGCTCGTGGCACAACCCAAAACCGACAAGGAGACCGGACACGCCGCAAAGAACGACATGGCTCAGGAAAAAGCAGAAGTGCCGGAGACATATTACAGCATTGTACTGGCCAGCCACGTCACCCGCACCAATGCCCGCGCATACGTTGAGCGACTGCACCGTGCCGGTCACACACCGGCCCGCGTGCTCGACGGCAAGGGCAGCGTGAAGGTGATTTACGGCACCTACCCCACCGAGAGCAAGGCCTACAACGCACTCAACATCCTCAGCCGTAAACCGGAATTTGCCGAAAGCTGGGTGCTGCACGTAAAGGGCAGCCGCTAAAAAAGCCCGGCGGCAGCCCCCCCACAACTCCTAACTCCTCATTCCTAACCCATAACTCTTAACTCCCCCGACATGAAGCGCGTCCGCTGCCCGAAATGCGATAATTTCATCACGTTTGACGAAACCAAATACGAAGCCGGCCAGTCACTGGTCTTCGAATGTCCGGAGTGCGGCAAGCAGTTCGGCATACGCATGGGCGTGTCCAAGCTCCGCGCCACCCGCAAGGAGGAGACTTTCGACGAAAACGCCAACGAGAAGGGCTGCGGCTCCATCGTGGTCATCGAAAACGTGTTTCACTACAAGCAGGTCATTCCCCTGCAAATGGGCGACAATGTGATAGGCCGCTACATGAAGGGCAGCAAAATCAACTGCCCCATCGAGACCGTCGACCCGAGCATCGACATGACCCACTGCGTGATCAACGTCAGCCGCGACAAGCACGGCCGGCTCAAATACATCCTGCGCGACGGCCCCAGCTACACCGGCACATTCGTGGACAACGTGATATTGGGCGACCGCGAGCGGCGCGTCATCGAAGACGGAACGCTCTTCACCCTCGGTGCCACCTCCATCATCTTGCGCACCCCCGACAGCGAAGACGAATAACCGGGGCACAGCCCCATCGGTTGCGTGCAAAGCACACCCCCTACTTTTTTGACTTTTCTGACTCTTGGCAAAGGGAATACAAGCCGCTGACTCTTGCCGGTTGATTCCACGATTGTCCTTTTTCCGTTACCAATCGTAACAAATTCTGTTATTATTTCTTTAAATTGGAAGAAATGTCTTATCTTTGCAAAATCGTATCGGCCTGCAACCCATAAACATGGCAAAGAGAAAGGGAAGGCCGAGAATAAGTAACAGATTGAACGACAAAGAATGAAACCAACCGCAATATTGCTGCTCCACTGTCCGGACGAGCAGGGGATTATCTCCGAGATGACGAAATTCATCACAGACAATCAGGGTAACATCGTCTACCTTGACCAGTATGTGGACCGGGAAGACGGCATCTTCTTCATGCGCATAGAATGGGCCTTGGAGAAATTCACCATCCCCCGCGAGAAGATCCGGGAATACATCGACACACTCTACGCACAAAGATACAAGATGGAGTTCAACCTCTACTTCAACGACGTGAAGCCGCGCATGGCCATCTTTGTGAGCAAGATGAGCCATTGCCTCTACGACCTGCTGGCACGCTACAAGGCCGGCGAGTGGAACGTGGAGATACCCTGCATCGTGAGCAACCACGAAGACCTGCGCTATGTGGCCGAGCAGTTTGACATACCTTATTATGTATGGTCGATCAAGAAAGACCACTCCAACAAGGCCGAAGTGGAACGGGCGGAGATGGAACTGCTCAAGAAAGAGAAAGTGACCTTCATCGTGCTGGCGCGCTACATGCAGATTATCAGCGACGACATGATCAAGGCCTATCCCAACCACATCATCAACATCCACCACTCCTTCCTCCCCGCCTTCGTGGGGGCCAAACCCTATCATCAGGCGTGGGAGCGCGGCGTGAAAATCATCGGGGCCACGAGCCACTACGTGACAGCCGAACTGGATGCCGGGCCCATCATCGAACAGGATGTGACGCGCATCACGCATAAGGACACGCCCGAGAGTTTGGTGCTCAAAGGCAAGGACTTGGAGAAAATCGTGCTGAGCCGGGCCGTGACCAAACACATTCAGCGCAAGATACTCACCTACCACAACAAGACCATCATCTTCAGTTGAAGCGGAGGACAACGGCCCTGCAGCCGTCCCGCGCACATAACTGCCAGAAGATTCCCATGAAAGTAGCAATCATCAAATACAACGCCGGCAACATCTATTCGGTCGTCAACGCACTCAGGCGGTTGGGCGTCGCCCCTATCCTCACCGACCGGGCTGAGGAACTCGCGGCGGCCGACCGCGTGCTGTTTCCCGGACAGGGGAATGCCCGCGAGGCGATGGCCTATCTGCGCAGCCACGGTCTCGACCGCGTGATAGCCGGTCTGCGGCAGCCCGTACTGGGCATCTGTGTGGGCCAGCAGCTGTTGTGCCGGCACTCCGAAGAGGGCGACACCGACTGCATCGGCGTGTTCGACGCCGAGGTGAAACGCTTCCGGCCCGAACGCCACGAAGACAAGGTGCCACTCATGGGGTGGAACGAGATAACCGACCTCAGCGGGCCGCTGCTCGACGGTCTCGGACCGCATCCCTACACCTACTTCGTACACAGCTACTACGTGCCGCTATGCCAAGACACCGTGGCCACGGCCCATTACATACAGCCCTACAGTGCCTGTCTGCACAAGGGCAACTTCTATGCCTGCCAGTTCCACCCCGAGAAGAGCGGAGAGACGGGCGAGCGCATCTTGCGCAACTTTCTCGACATTGACAAATAACATACGGCCATGACACAACGCATAGAACTCATCCCCGCCATCGACATCATAGAGGGCCAATGCGTGAGACTCACAAAGGGCGACTACGGACAGAAGACCGTCTACGGCAGCCGGCCGGCAGAGGTGGCCCGGGAGTTTGAACGGCTGGGCTTCAGCCGGCTGCACATCGTCGACCTCGATGGGGCCAAGTCGCAACACATCGTCAATGTCGGTGTGCTGCGCGAAATCACCTCCGCCACATCGCTCACCGTAGACTTCGGCGGCGGCATCAAGAGCGAAAAAGACATCGCCGCGGCCTTCGACAACGGAGCCTCAATGGTCACCGTAGGCAGCGTGGCCGTCACCCGCCCCGACCTCTTCCTCGACTGGCTCGGGAAGTACGGGGCCGACAGACTCATCCTCGGGGCCGACGTGAGAAACGGTAAAATCTCCATCAACGGGTGGAAGGAAGACTCGGAACAAGACCTGCTGCCTTTCCTCCGCCAATATGTGGAGCGGGGCGTGAAACACGTGCTCTGCACCGAAATCAGCAAAGACGGCACCCTGCAAGGGCCGGCCATAGAACTCTATCAAAGCATCATGGCTGCCTACCCGGAACTGCACCTCATCGCCAGCGGCGGTGTGTCGGGCAACGACGACATCGAACGGCTCGACAGGGCCGGCATACCGGCTGTGGTGTTTGGCAAGGCATTCTACGAAGGACGCATCGACGTGGCCCGACTGGGGCTCCCCCACCACGAAAGTACAACCATATAAACAAAAGACTGCAAAGACAATGTACAGAGGACCGGCCAAACGCATCATCCCCTGCCTCGACGTGAAAAACGGCGAAACGGTGAAAGGCACCAACTTCGTGGACTTGCGGAGTGCGGGCGACCCCGTGGCTCTGGGCAAGGCCTACAGTGCCGCGGGAGCCGACGAACTCGTGTTTCTCGACATCACGGCAAGCGTGGAGGGCCGCAAGACATTCACCGACATGGTGAGCCGTGTGGCCGCCGAACTCAACATACCCTTCACCGTGGGCGGAGGCATCAACGAACTGGCCGATGTAGACCGCCTGCTCCATGCCGGGGCCGACAAGGTGAGCGTCAACAGTTCGGCACTCCGCCGGCCGGCACTCATCGACGAGATAGCCTCCCACTACGGCTCGCAGGTGTGCGTGTGCGCCATCGACGCCCGCCACGACGAGGACGGGTGGCACTGCTACGTGAAGGGCGGGCGCGAACGTGTGGAACGGGGACTCTTCGACTGGGCCCGTGAGGCCGCCGACCGCGGGGCCGGCGAGATACTCTTCACGAGTATGGACCACGACGGCGTGAAGCAGGGATTTGCCAACGAAGCCCTCGCCCGACTGGCCGACGAAGTGCCCATTCCCGTCATCGCCAGTGGCGGAGCGGGAGCCCCGGAGCACTTCCGCGACGCCCTCACCGTGGGCAAGGCCGATGCCGCATTGGCTGCCAGCGTGTTCCATTTCGGCGAAATCGCCATCCCCGACCTGAAGGCCTATCTCCGCAAGGAGGGCATCAACGTGAGGAGATAATGTTATAAGTAAGGAGTGAAAGGGAGTTAAGGAGTGAAAGGGAGTTAAGACAAATGCTTCATTTCCGACGCATGGCTGTCCATCATTCAACCTGCCTGAGAAGAAAGCCTCTTGAGTTATGGGCTGTTGTCTTTAACTCCTATAAAAAGAACAACAATGGAAATAGATTTCGATAAATCGGGCGGTCTCGTACCCGCCATCATCCAAGACGCCACGACGAAAAACGTCTTGATGCTGGGCTTCATGAACAAGGAGGCACTTGACAAGACCCTCGCCACCGGAAAGGTGACCTTCTGGAGCCGCTCGCGCAACTGTCTGTGGACAAAGGGCGAAACCTCGGGCAACTACCTCAACCTCGTGTCGGTGAAAAGCGATTGCGACAACGACACGCTGCTCGTCCGCGCCACGCCCGACGGGCCTACCTGCCACAAGGGCACGGACACCTGCTGGGGCGAGGAGAATGCCTACAACCCCATCGTGTTTCTCAGCGAGTTGCAGGATTTCATCGACCGCCGACGCGAGGAGATGCCCGAAGGCAGCTACACCACCGCGCTCTTCAACAAGGGACTCAACCGTATAGCCCAGAAAGTGGGCGAGGAGGCCGTGGAGACGGTCATCGAGGCCACCACGGGCGGTGACAAGCTGGTGGATGAAGCCTCCGACCTGCTCTACCACCTCATTGTGCTGCTCGCGAGCAAGGGACTGCGCATAGAAGACCTCGCCGCCGAACTGCTCCGGCGCCACAACCCCGACTGGGACAAGGCGCGCCGCAAGGCCAAGGCCGACGGCACCTACCGGAAATAAAGACCATCCTGACTGCCCCACAGGCAGCAAACCACATAAAAACGAGAAAGAACCATGTTGATAGACTACGAGAAAGTAAACGTATATCAAGAAGACACCCCGGTGCTGAAAGCTGTCGACTTCCATGTCGACGAGGGGGAGTTCATCTATATTATAGGTAAGGTGGGCTCGGGCAAGAGTTCGCTGCTGAAGACCTTCTACTGCGAACTCGACATCGACGGTGACGAGGCGGCGAAGTCGGAAGTGCTCGGGCGCGACCTCAAGACACTCAGGCGCAAGGACATCCCGGCCCTGAGACGGGAGATGGGCATCATCTTTCAAGACTTCCAACTGCTCCACGACCGCACCGTGAGGAAGAATCTGGAGTTTGTGCTCAAAGCCACGGGTTGGAAAAACAAAGACGACATCCGCCGCCGCATCGAGGAAGTGCTCACCGAGGTGGACTTGCTCGACAAGCTCGACAAGATGCCCAACGAACTCTCGGGCGGCGAACAGCAACGCATCGCCATCGCCCGCGCCATACTCAACAAGCCCAAAATCATCCTCGCCGACGAGCCCACGGGCAACCTCGACCCCGAGACGGCGGGCAACATCGTGCATCTGCTCAAAGACATCACGGGCATGGGCACAGCCGTGGTCATGACGACCCACAACATCCCCATGCTCGACAAGTATCCCGGCATCGTGTACCGCTGCAACGACGGCACCATCAGCGATGTCACCAAGGAGTATAACCACATAGACCTCACGGAAAGTGAGGAGGAGTGATTTAGGAGATTTTTAGGAGATTTTTAGGAGTTAAAGGGAGTTAAGGAGTCCGTCGGCTCACCCGAGCGCATGAAGAATGTCGCCTCACTTGTAACGGAATCGGGAGAACCCACCTTTGTCGTTCTCTCCGCCATGAGTGGAACCACCAACTCCCTTGTAGAGATTTCCGACTATCTGTACAAGAAGAATCCCGAGGGAGCCAACGAGGTGATCAACAATCTCGAGCGCAAATACATGCAGCATGCCGAGGAACTCTACTCCACCGACGAGATGAAACAGACCACCAAGGAGTTTCTCGCGGGCGAGTTTGACTACCTCCGCTCGTTCACCAAAGACCTCTTCACCTCGTTTGAGGAAAAAAGCATCGTGGCCCAAGGCGAAATCATGAGCACCAACATGGTGGTGAACTACCTCAAGGAGCAGGGCGTGAAAGCCGTGCTGCTCAACGCCCTCGACTTCATGCGCACCGACAAGAACGCCGAGCCCGACCCGCAATACATCAAGGAGAAGTTGCAGGCCATCCTCGCCGCCACTCCCGAGAGCCAAATCTACATCACCCAAGGCTTCATCTGCCGCAACGCCTACGGCGAGATAGACAATCTGCTGCGCGGCGGTTCCGACTACACGGCCTCGCTCATCGGCGCAGCCATACCGGCCGAGGAGATACAGATATGGACCGACATCGACGGGATGCACAACAACGACCCGCGCGTGGTGGAGAAGACCGAAGCCATACGCCAGCTCAACTTCGAGGAGGCCGCCGAGCTCGCCTACTTCGGCGCGAAGATACTCCACCCCACCTGCGTGCAGCCGGCCAAGTATGCCGGCATCCCCGTGCGCCTGAAAAACACCATGGCGCCGGCCGCAGAGGGCACCATCATCGACAACGTGCTCGTGCGCGGCAAAATCAAGGCCGTGGCCGCCAAGGACAACATCACGGCCATCAAGATCAAGTCGTCGCGCATGTTGCTCGCCACGGGATTCCTGCGCAAGGTGTTCGAGATATTCGAGAGCTACCAGACACCTATCGACATGATTGCCACCTCGGAGGTGGGCGTGTCGATGAGCATCGACAACAGCACCCACCTCAACGACATCGTCAACGAACTGAAGAAATACGGCACCGTGACCGTCGACACCGACATGTGCATCATCTGTGTGGTGGGCGACCTCGACTGGAGCAACCTCGGTTTCGAGACGCTCGCCACCGAGGCCATGAAGAGCATTCCGGTGCGCATGATTTCCTATGGCGGCAGCAACTACAACATCTCGTTCCTCATCAAGGAGGCCGACAAACAGCGCGCCTTACAGAATCTGAGCAACGTGCTCTTCACCTGACGGAAACCGCCCCGGCTCCGTGCAGAACGCTTGCACTCTCCATGCAGAGGCCATGCACCAAGCGTGCAACAGCCATGCACGGAGGGTGCAGCAGTCGTGCACCGCGGTCGTGACAGCATCAGCGAAAAGGCATAACAGCCACACCGCCCGCCGTCTCGGCTCCGTCGGTTTAGCTCATCGGCCCCGTTGCTCCGGCTCATCATGCCATACCCACAACTCCCCACCCCTCACTTCTCACTTCTAACTCAAAACATGCTATGACGAAAGGAATCTTCCCGACCGACAAATTCCGGGACACAAGAACCCCCTTCTACTACTATGACACGGAGCTGCTGCGACGCACGCTCAAGAGTATCAACGACGAGGCCGCACGCCACGACGGGTTTGTGGTACACTATGCCGTGAAGGCCAACGCCAACCCCAAGGTGCTCAACGTGATATGCCAGGCCGGGTTGGGTGCCGACTGCGTGAGCGGCGGCGAAATAGAGGCCGCCCTGCGGGCCGGATTCCCGGCGGCGAAGACGGTGTTTGCAGGCGTGGGCAAGAGCGACTGGGAAATCAACCTCGCGCTGGACAAGGACATCTTCTGCTTCAACGTGGAGAGCATTCCCGAACTGGAAATCATCAACGAACTGGCGGCCCGCAAGGGCACCACGGCCCGCGTGGCCTTCCGCATCAACCCCAACATCGGGGCCCACACCCATGCCAACATCACCACGGGGCTGGCCGAAAACAAGTTCGGCATCGCCTTGGAAGACATGGACAGCGTCATCGAGAAGGCCACGACGCTGGAGCACGTGGCGTTCGTCGGACTGCACTTCCACATCGGCAGCCAGATACTCGACATGGGCGACTTCAAGGCCCTGTGCAACCGCATCAACGACCTGCAAGCCCACTTGGAGCACCGCCACATAAGGCTGGAACACCTCAACGTGGGCGGCGGATTGGGCATCGACTACCACCACCCCAACCGCGTGCCCGTGCCCGACTTCAAGGCCTACTTCGACACCTACGCGCGCCACCTGAAACTCCGCGAGGGGCAGAGGCTGCACTTCGAACTGGGCCGCGCCGTCGTGGGCCAGATGGGCACGCTCATCACCCGCACCCTCTATGTGAAGCAGGGGGCCGCCAAGCAGTTTGCCATCGTCGATGCCGGCATGACCGACCTCATACGCCCCGCCCTCTATCAGGCCTACCACAAGATAGAAAATCTGTCGAGCCAAGAGCCCCCCGAGACCTATGACGTGGTGGGCCCGATATGCGAGTCGAGCGACGTCTTCGCCAAGGCCGTCGACCTCAACAAGGCGCACCGCGGCGACCTCATGGCCATCCGCTCGGCCGGAGCCTACGGCGAAATCATGGCCAGCGGCTACAACTGCCGACAACTGCCCGCAGGATATATAACAGAAGACTTTTAAATGGATTTCCTCATCATTGACCCGACGACCGTCATCCTCTCCGTGGCCGTCATCTTGCTGTCGGCCGCAGGGGCGATGGCCAACCCTTTTTTCAGATCCGTGGGCCCCGACACGCCCCCTGACGCGCCCGGCGAGACAGAAGACGGCGGCGGCACCGCCCCACGCACGCCCCTGCCGCAGGCCACGGTGCTCATCACCGTACACGACCAGGCCGACAGCCTTGAGCGCAACCTGCCCGCATTTCTCTCGCAGGACTATCCCGACTACCGGGTGGTCGTGGTGGGCGAGAAGGGCGACGGCGAGACCGAAGACATACTCAAGCGGCTGGCCGCCCGCCACAGCCGGCTTTACTACACGCTCATTCCCGAGTCGTCGCGCTACATGAGCCGCAAGAAGTTGCAGGTGACACTGGGCGTGAAGGCTGCCGGGAGCGAATGGATAGTGCTCACCGAGGCCACCATGCGCCCGCAGTCGGACAGGTGGCTCGCCACGATGGCGACCCATTTCGCCGACGACTGCAACCTCGTGATGGGCTACGCCGGCTTCGACGACGCCACGCCCGGCTACCGGCGATTCATCCGTCTGCGGGAGGCCTGCTATCTGCTGCGGCGCGCCCGGAGGGGCCGGGCCCTCTCCACCAACATGGCCAACCTCGCTTTCCGCAAGAGCGACTTCCTGCGCCACAACGGTTTTCGGGGCAACCTGCAACTCGTGCGCGGCGAGTATGAATTTCTCGTGAACCGCTATGCCGAGAGGGGGCGCACCCGCGTGGTACTCTCGCCCGCGGCATGGCTCACGGAAGAAGCCCCCGGCAACCGCACGTGGCTGAACACCCACCTCTATCACATTGCCGCGCTGCCCCTGCTCTCGCACACGGACAGTATGCGCCTGCTCCGCTTTGCCGACCATCTGCTGCCCCATCTCAGTCTGGCAGCCGGCCTCGCCGCCGTGGCGTGGGGACTCCTCGCCCACAACGCGCTGCCCCTCGCCTCGGGAGTGCTCGCCCTGCTCGTGCTCGCCGTCGCCCGCACCCTAATAGCCGCGCGGGCCATGCGCCGCTTCGGCATCGCTATTCCGGCCCTGCTGCTCCCGTTCTACGAATGGAGTGTGGTGGCCCACAATGCGCTGATGCACCTGCACTACTGGCGGGCCGACAAGAACGATTTCACCTCGCACAAGCTGTAACGACAATCTCCGGAGCGCATCCGACGGCACAAAAACAAGTAAAAAAACACACTTTTTTTTGGTTTTTCATTTGTTTGGCGTATATTTGCAGACAGGATGAATGTGTATCTATTCATAGACAGACGGAAGAAGAGTGTAGATGTCCACGGCGAATACGCGCAACTGCTGCGTGAGGGCTGCGAGGCCGCAGACACGCTCGCCGAGGCCGATGTGGTGCATCTGCTCGGCGCGTGGAGCTTCAAGGCCGCCCGCATAGCCCGCCGCGCGCGCCGCATGGGCATCCCCTACATGGTGACCCCGCTGGGGGCCGTCTCTCCTTGGAACCGCACTCATCCCCGTTGGCGGCGCCTGCTGCAAACGTGGCTCTACGAGAAACGGATGCTCACCCGGGCCCACGCGCTGATAGCCACGTCGGAAATGGAACGCAGCTATCTGCTCGGCCTGAAGTGGAACCCGCAGGTGTTCCACATCGCCAACTCGCTGCTCACGCGCACGATAGCCCCGGCCGGCATGGTGCAACTCAACAGGCAGGCCGCCGGGCACAGCCTTGAGCTGTTTGAACAGGCCCGCACCGAGGCCGTCACGCGGGCCACGGCCTTCGTCGACGACATGACTTTCGGCGAGGCGGAAAGTGGGCAGACATGGCCCAACGAGCGGGAAATCGTGGGCCAAATCATGCGCATCCATCTGCGCATGGCCCACCGCAACATCCCCGACACCTACATCGACCGCCTGAACAGCCTGCTCAACCACACCGAATACAACGACGACATCGTGGCCGAAGCCCTCCACCGGCTGGGACTCACACGCTTCGCCCGCAGTCTGTTCGGCGTGATGGCCACCGTGACCGGGCTCACGGAGGGGTTCATGCCGCTGCCGGCACTGTCTTCCCGACAGGGCAAGACCATCGGCCGATACATCAAAAAAGATACAACTAACAAAAACTCAACTGATCATACATGAAGCATTACGACATCGAGCGCGACATGCGCTACCTTAAACTACTCTCGCAATCTTTCCCTACCGTGGCCGACGCAAGCACGGAAATCATCAACCTGCAGGCCATCCTCAATCTGCCTAAGGGCACGGAACACTTTCTGGCCGACATCCACGGCGAATACGAGGCCTTCCTGCACGTGCTCAAAAACGCGTCGGGCAATATCAAACGCAAGGTGAACGAACTCTTCGGCACCACCCTGCGCGAAAATGAAAAGCGCGAACTCTGTTCGCTCATCTACTACCCGGAGCAGAAACTGGAACTCGTGAAGCAGACCGAGGAAGACATCAACGACTGGTATCACATCACCATACACCAGCTCGTGGCCGTGTGCCGCGACGTGTCGAGCAAGTACACGCGCTCCAAAGTGCGCAAGTCGCTGCCCGAAGACTTCTCCTACATCATTCAGGAACTGCTCCACGAGCGCACCGACGACATCGACAAGGCGGCCTACGTGAACGGCATCGTGGAGACAATCATCTCCACAGGACGGGCTGACGACTTCATCATCGCCATCGCCAACGTCATACACCGCCTCTCCATCGACTCGCTACACATCCTCGGCGATGTCTACGACCGGGGGCCGGGGGCGCACATCATCATGGACACTATGCGCCACTACCACTCGTGGGACATACAGTGGGGCAACCACGACATACTCTGGATGGGGGCTGCGGCGGGCAACGATGCCTGCATCTGCAACGTGATAAGGCTCTCCCTGCGCTATGCCAACCTCACCACGCTGGAGGAGGGCTACGGCATCAACCTCGTGCCACTGGCCACCTTTGCCATGGAGACCTACGGCGAAGACCCCTGCACGGAGTTCAAACCCAAACTCTCGGGAGAGTCGTCGGTGAACGACGAAAAGACGCTGCGACTCACGGCACAGATGCACAAGGCCATCGCCATCATACAGTTCAAGCTCGAGAACCAGCTCTTCGAACGCCATCCCTCGTGGAACATGCAGAAACGCAACCTCTTCAAGCACATCGACTACGAGAAGGGAACCATCGACCTCGACGGCAAGACCTACAAGCTCACATCGTGTTTCTTCCCCACCATCGACCCCAAAACGCCCAACTCGCTCACCAAGGAGGAGACGATGCTCATGCGCAAGCTCCACCACTCGTTCATGGTGAGCGAAAAACTGGGCAAGCACATACGCACACTGCTGCAACACGGCTGCATGTACACCATCATCAACAACAACCTGCTCTTCCACGCCTCGTGCCCGCTCTGCGACGACGGCACGCTGAAGGAGGTGGAAATCTATCCCGGACGGCGTTACAGCGGACGGGCCCTGATGCACAACACGGGCATGATGATACGCACGGCCTTCCAGTCGGACTCCGACACGGGCGAGCGGCAATATGCCATCGACTACTTCCTCTACCTCTGGTGCGGCACCGACTCACCGCTGTTTGACAAGTCGAAGATGGCCACCTTCGAGCGATACTTCATCAAGGAGAAGGAAACCCACGCCGAGGAGAAGGGCAACTACTTTAAGTTGCGCGACAACGAGGAGGTGGTAGACCACATCCTCGATGCCTTCGGGGTGTCGGGCCCCAACCGCCACATCATCAACGGCCATGTGCCCGTGAGGGCCGCCAAGGGCGAAAACCCCATCAAGGCGGGCGGCAAGCTGATGGTGATAGACGGCGGATTCAGCCGGGCCTACCACAACGAGACGGGCATCGCGGGCTATACGCTCGTCTACCACTCGCGCGGTTTCCAGCTCGTGCAGCACGAACCGTTCACCAGTGCCGAAGATGCCATCAAGCGGGGCACCGACATTGTTTCCACCATACAGATAGTGGAGATGAGCAACCACCGTATGCGCGTGGCCGACACCGACAAGGGCGAGGAACTGCGCCGGCAGGTGGGCGACCTCGAAGAGCTGCTCTATGCCTACCGCCACGGCTACATCAAGGAGACGGAGCAAAAGAAATGACCCTCGCGGGCTGCCCTCCCCGCAGCCCGCAGGCTCCTGAAAACGACAAAAAGCCCGGAAGTCTTGTGCATGACTTCCGGGCTTTTTCTTTATAGGGTTCGTTTCTTTCTGCCGCTATTCCGCCATCGGCAATTCCATGAGATATTCCGGGGCGAAATCTGCCCCATTCTCCCATTCAATCGTATTAAACCTAATGGTGAAACACTTGAACTTCTCTTTATCTTTCAGTGGTTCGAAAACCTTTCCTTTCAGAGAGCTTTCCAAGTCCACAGTTTTCTCTATGTGGTTATTAAACCACAGCCTGACACGGTAGCCTCCCGCATACTCGGCTTTTACAACTTCTGTAAACATACGCTTTCTTTTATTTTAAGGGTTCGATTTTCTCCAAAGGTTCACCTTTACAGGCTCGCTCCCAGTTGGCCTTCAATTCTTCACGGTGCAGATCGAGCCATTCGAGTATCATACGCAAAGCCCGGCCCGGCATTTCACCCTTCACAACCCCATCCTGAATAGAGACCATAATCTTGTAATCGCCATACCAAGCATGGAAGTGAGCCGGTGCATGATCTGCAAAATTCATCAAGATGATGATACCGTAGAAGAAACTGAGTTGTGGCATACTGTCGCTTGATAAAAGGGATATGCAAAGATAACTTATTTTCTCTCTAACCGACAAGGCGGAATATTACCTTTTACATGGCAAGCCAACGTTTCACATCACCCCGTCGGCGCGCAACTTCTGCTGCCACTTCCATGCGCTGGCCAGCACATCGCCCAACTCGGCCTCGGCCTTCCAGCCCAGCACCTTGTTGGCCTTGTCCACATTGCCCCAAATCTTCTCGATGTCGCCCTCGCGGCGCGGGCCGTACTTCCAGTTCACTTTCACGCCCGTGGCCTGCTCGAAGGTGTCGACAATCTCTTTGGTGGAGTTGCCGCGGCCCGTGCCGATGTTGAAGTATTCCAGCTGGTCGGTCTCCTGGTCGAGCACGCGCGCCATGGCGGCCACGTGGGCCTTAGCCAAGTCAACCACGTAGATGTAGTCGCGTATGCACGTGCCGTCGGGCGTGTTGTAGTCGTTGCCGAAGATGGTCAGCTGTTCGCGTATGCCCATTGCCGTTTGCGTGACATAGGGGATGAGATTGTTCGGCACCCCGTTGGGCAGTTCGCCGATGAGGGCCGAGGGATGGGCCCCGATGGGATTGAAATAGCGCAGCACGATGCTCTTGACCGGTGCACCGCTGTGGATGTAGTCGGCGATGATCTGCTCGTTGATTTCCTTCGTGTTGCCGTAGGGTGACGTGGCCTTCTGGTGGGGTGCCTCCTCGGTGACGGGCAGATTTTCGGGCAGCGGCTGCCCATAGACCGTGCAACTCGACGAGAAGATGAAGCCCTTCACGTTGTAGCGGGGCATGAGTTCCAGCAGGTTGACGAGCGACACCACGTTGTTGCGATAATAGAGCAAGGGCTTCTGCACGCTCTCGCCCACCGCCTTGCTGGCGGCGAAGTGGATGATGCCCGTGATGGCAGGATATTTCTTGAACACGGCTTCGGTGGCGGCAAAGTCGCGCAGGTCCACCTGCTCGAATGCCGGACGGATGCCCGTGATCTGTTCGATGCCGTCGAGCACCTCCACCTTGGAGTTGCTCAGGTTGTCTACAACGACCACATCGTAGCCTGCCTGCTGGAGTTCGACCGTGGTGTGGCTGCCTATAAAGCCCGTTCCGCCGGTCACTAAAATCGTCTGCTTCATATTTTCTACATATTTTGTTTAAGCCAAGAAAGAAAGCAGCATCCCCGTAAGCCGGGTTCTGTTGGCCGCCAAGGCGGCTGTCTGTCATTTATCTAATCCACGAGTTGCCCCGAGGCTTTAGCATTCTACCCTCCGCAGTCTCCGCAAGGGAGGTCGGGCGAGCAACCCTCAAACTGCGGTTTACATGAACTTGCAGCCTCCGGAAGGCACGGCTTGGCCGATCACCCGGCCAACCGGTGGTCTCTTACACCACCTTCTCACCCTTACCGGCCCGTGGGGGCAGGCGGTCGTTCTCTTCTGCCAACACCTGTCGTCACCGACAGCTCCTATTTTCGGGAGCGGAGTGCTCTGTGCTGCCCGGACTTTCCTCTCGCGCACTCAGAGCGACGCCAGCGACAGACCGGGATACTGCTTTCCATGAAGCAAAGTTAAGAAGTTTTTTGCAAAGACACAAGATTTTGCCACATTATTTAAGAAACGACAATATTTTAAACGAATGTAAATTTATCCTTGCCCGTGCTTAAAGACCTTTAATGTGTTAATTTGAAATGTTAAAATCGAATAAAGATAACCGACATTTTGACACTATCACGATTTTTGCGCCTATATTTGCAACCGAAACAAACAGGCGACGGGAGGCCCAGGGGCCACGACCCGGAGCAGAAAAAAAGAGTAACAATCAAAAGCAATAAAGAAAATGAACAAGAAGAATTTTGGCAAGTATGCCATTGCCGCACTTTGCGCCGTGTCGGTTGCATTCTCGACCGGAGCATTCATCAAGGCCAATGCCGCCGAAGCACCCGCCGTGGCAGCAGGCCAACCCGTAGACTTGACTTATGCGGCCGAAAAGGCACTGCCGGCCGTGGTACACATCAAGTATGTGCAAAACGCCAAGACCAAGACCGTGGAGGTGCAGAGCAATCCGTTTGAGGATTTCTTCGGCGGCGACCCGTTCGGCTTCTTCGGCAATCCGGGCGGAGGCTCGCAGAAGAGGCAGGTGCAGACACCCAAGCAGGTGGCCACGGGCTCGGGCGTGATCATCAGCAGTGACGGATACATCGTGACCAACAACCACGTGGTGGACGGGGCCGACGAACTCACCGTGACGCTCAACGACAACCGCGAATTCTCGGCCCGCATCATCGGAACCGACAAGGCCACCGACCTCGCACTCATCAAGATAGACGGCAAAAACCTCCCCACCCTGCCCGTGGGCGACTCGGAGAAAATCAAGGTGGGCGAATGGGTGATCGCCGTGGGCAACCCCTTCGGACTGAACAACACCGTGACGGCGGGCATCGTGAGTGCCAAGGCGCGCTCGCTGGGGGCCAACGGCGTGGAAAGCTTCATACAGACCGATGCCGCCATCAATGCCGGCAACTCGGGTGGCGCACTGGTCAACACCTCGGGCGAACTCATCGGCATCAATGCCATGCTCTACTCGCAGACGGGGTCGTATAGCGGCTACGGATTCGCCATCCCCACCACCATCATGAACAAGGTGGTGGACGACCTGAAGAAGTTTGGCAGCGTGCAGCGCGCACAGCTCGGCATACAGGGCGGAGACGTGATCAACTACATCAACTCGCAGAAAGACAACGGCAAGGAAGTGGACCTCGGAACCAACGAGGGTGTCTACGTGGCTAAAGTCGACGACGAGGGTGCAGGTGCCGCCGCCGGACTGAAAGAGAACGACGTGATCACGGCCGTGGACGGTCACAAGGTGACGAAGATGGCCGAACTGCAAGAGGTGATTGCCAAGAAACGCCCGGGCGACAAGATGAGCATCACCTATCTGCACAACAAGAAGTCGGTGACCAAGACCGTGACGCTGAAAAACGCACAGGGCAACACGGAGGTGGTCAAGCCTGCCGACCTCGATGTGCTGGGGGCCAACTTCCGCGCCGTGACCAACGAGCAGAAAACGCAGCTCGGCATCGGCTTCGGACTCGAAGTAATCAAGGTGAACAGCGGTGCACTGAAGGAGGCCGGCGTCTCCCGCGGATTCATCATCCAGAAAGTGAACGACCAGCCGGTGCGCACCATCGACGAACTGCAAAAGCTCGTGAAGAGTGCTTCCACCAGCAAGGAGCCCGTGCTCTACATCCAGGGCGTATGGCCCACCGGCAAGAAGGGCTACTTCGCCGTGCCGTTGCAGGGGTAAGTTGACGAGTTGACGAGTAGACGAGTGAACAAGTGGCTTGCAGAAGAAACCGCAAGCTGACAGATAAATAGACAGACGGGTGGCGTGCAGGAGACGGCCCACGGGCAATCTCCACCAAAAAGGCACGCCACCCGTCTTGTTTGTTTCCACGGCCCGGCCGATGCTTGGCAATACGCTCATCGAACAAAACAAATTGTCAAACTATTTATCCGTTTTCAGTCCCTCTGCTTGCGATATTCTCGGCCGACACTCCACCCGGGCGCAAATGAGCGAATTTGGCGGCATTTCCAAAACGCTGACCATCAGCCGCTTGAATTTCATTGACACCGTTTTGAGTCCCAAAACGGGCCTGAACAAGCCCAAACGGTCTCGCAAAAGGGCCGCAGTTGCGATGCAACTGCGGCCCTTTCAGCTCCCAACCGTGGCCCTTTCGCAAACTCTGCGGGCCCGGAGGGGAAAACCGACAGACTTTTACCGCAGTTTAAAGCCTATCTTCCACTCTCTCTGGAGCATTTCCGCGGATGTCTTTTTGTTGATATTCTTCGCCACCATCCGGCATCTTTCGAAACCCCATCTCATCGGTTTTTCCCAAGCCAAGCATGACAATAAGCCCCGTGCTCCCGCTAAAAGCAGCAAAAAAACTTGCAGGGATAAAATAAAAACGGTATATTTGCAATAACTATTATATTAGTTATTAAAGCCGAATACCGAATATAACAACTAACATGATGATTGCTAATCATGTATATTTTTGAGCCCATATCAACGGAAGACATCCTCAAACGGCTGTCGGGAAACTGCCGGTTGCGCCGATTGGAGAAGAACATGTCGCAGAAGTCGCTGTCGGAGACGAGCGGCGTGCCGCTGTCCACCATACAGCGATTTGAGCATACGGGCGAGATTTCCCTTGCCAGTTTCGTGAAAATCGTGCGTGTACTCGGCTATGCGGAGGACATGATGGGGCTGATAGGCAAACCGAAATACACAAGTCTTGACGAAATGGTCAAGATCAACAAGAACAAGGGCAGAAAGCGAGGGACCGATGAGAGAATTTGATTCACTGAAAGTCATGTATCATGACCGGCTCGTGGGCCGCCTGACCATGGGCACCAACGACACGTGCCTCTTCCAGTATGAAAAGGAGTGGCTGGACTCGGGCTTTTCCATATCACCCTTGAAACTGCCGCTAAGAGCAGACTTGTTTGAAGCGGACTATCTGCCGTTTCAAGGCAACTTCGGCGTTTTCGAAGACAGTATGCCGGGCGGCTATGGCGAGTATGTGCTGCAAAAGGAGTTGGAGAAACGGGGCGTCAACTACAAGGCGCTCAATCCCCTACAGCGGTTGAGCATCGTCGGTTCTTCGGGCATGGGGGCCTTATGCTACATTCCCGACAACAAAATCACCATGCCGAGGGGATCCGTCGACCTTGACGAGGTGCAGCAATCCGCATTGGATGTACTGTCGGGCAAGACGGATGAGAACGCAGGAAGGCTCTACGTGGACAGTGGCAACTCGGGAGGTGTCCGCCCCAAGATGCTCTTACAGGATGAAGGGCGCAACTGGCTGGTTAAGTTCCGCCACACCTACGACCCTATTGCGTCTGGCGTCATCGAGTTTATGTATAACCAAGCTGCCAAAGAGGCAGGCATCACCGTTCCACGGTTCAAACTCTTCAAAGGTCGCTATTTCGGGGAAGAACGCTTCGACCTGTCACCCGATGGCAAGCGCATCCACATGGTCACGGCAAGCGGACTGCTCAATGAGGGTATCAACCCTCCCAAGATGGATTACAAGGCCCTGCTGGCACTGACGGGCTACATCACGCAAGACCATATCGAGGTGGAGCAGCAGTTCCGCCGAATGGTATTCAACTACTATGCGGAAAACTTCGACGACCACGCCCGCAACTTCTCTTTCCTCTATGTGGACGGCAAGTGGAAACTTTCTCCGGCCTACGACATGACGCACGACAGTCCGTTGGGGCAGCATGCAACGACCGTCGGCTATAAAGCTAATCCAACGGACGAAGACTTCATCGAAGCCGGCGCTTCCGTACAGATCGCCCGTCAACTTTGCACTGACATCATCGACGAAGTGAAGCCGATAGGGCAAAGACTGGTCAAGAGGCTCAAGGAAAAAGCGTTCTTGTAAATTGTTTCCTCCATGTTCTTGTTTGAGTTGATAATCGCTATATTTGCACAAACGACTGCGGAAAAATGTAGTCTTGCTACACTTTTCTGCGCTTAAAATTGTAAAATGGAGATAGACACGTTCAAGTGTTAAAGGCCGAGGATTTGTGTCTGCGGAAGAAGTTTGTTTGTGCATCATGAAAAATACCTGCTGAAGAAGCACGCCCGCTTCTCTCCCGTGCCTTAGTCCCGTGCCTTCCCGCTAAAAGTTTTTGGGAAAGCGCACTTTCGCTTGGGAGATAAAATAAAAAGTGTTACCTTTGCCTTTCGGAAAAGAAAAGCGGTAATGAAAAGGTAAAGAAGTAAAAGAATAAAGAGACTTCACACAGCCGTATGACAAAAGGCTTCCCCAACTTGTAGGGGCAGTGCTTTATGCCTGCCCCTACAAGCAGGGATGGAAGTCCTGCAAGCAGGGTGAAACCTCTTTTACTTCTCTACCTTCAATTTGACGAAGCATGATAGTTTGCATTGCAGAGAAGCCCAGCGTGGCGCAGGACATCGCCCGCATCATCGGCGCAACGACGCGCCGGGACGGATATATCGAGGGCAACGGCTACCAAGTGACGTGGACCTTCGGACACCTGTGTGAGCTGAAGGAGCCCGACGACTACACCCCGATGTGGAAGCGGTGGAGCCTCAGTGCCCTGCCCATGATTCCGCAGCGGTTTGGCATCAAGCTCATCAACGACCAGGGCATCCGCAAGCAGTTTGCCACCATCGAACGGCTCATGCAGGCGGCCGACGGCATCGTGAACTGCGGCGACGCGGGACAGGAGGGAGAACTCATCCAACGGTGGGTGATGCAGAAAGCCAAGGCCACCTGTCCGGTGAAGCGGCTGTGGATTTCGTCGATGACCGACGAGGCCATCCGCGAGGGGTTCGATGCGCTCAAAGACCAGAGCGAATACCAGAGCCTCTATCTCGCAGGACTCTCGCGGGCCATCGGCGACTGGATATTGGGCATGAACGCCACACGGCTCTACACGCTGAAATACGGGCAAAACCGGCAGGTGCTGTCCATCGGGCGGGTGCAGACCCCCACGCTGGCACTCATCGTGAACCGGCAGAAGGAGATAGACAACTTCAAGTCTGAACCCTACTGGGTGCTGGCCACCATTTACCGCGACACGACGTTTACGGCCACTTCGGGCAAGTTCACGAGCAAGGAGGAGGGCGAGCAGGCCTTCGCCACCATTGCCGGCAAACCGTTTGCCGTGACCGACGTGCAGAAGAAGCGGGGCACCGAGGCGCCGCCCCATCTCTACGACCTCACGTCGCTGCAGGTGGAGTGCAACAGGAAGTTTGCCTACTCGGCCGACATGACGCTCAAACTCATCCAGAGCCTCTACGAAAAGAAGGTGACCACCTATCCGCGTGTGGACACACAATATCTCTCCGACGACATCTATCCCAAGTGCCCGGGCATCCTGAACGGCGTCTACAAGACCACGTTTGGCGGCATGGCCCCCTACGCCGAACTCGTGAAACCGCTCGGGGGGAAGAAGCTGCCCAAGAGCAAGAAGGTGTTCGACTCGTCGAAGGTGACCGACCACCACGCCATCATTCCCACCGGGGTGCCGCCCACGGGCCTGACGGATATGGAACGCAACGTGTTCGACCTCGTGGCCAAACGCTTCATCAGCGTGTTCTACCCCGACTGCCGCTTCTCCACGACCACCGTGCTCGGAGAGGTAGACGGGATAGCCTTCAAGGTGAGCGGCAAGGAGATACTCGAGCCCGGTTGGCGAGCCGTCTACACCAAGGACAAGGGCGACGAGGAAGAGGAGGCCAAGCGCAGCGAGGAGGAGCGCACGCTGCCCTCGTTTGTCAAAGGGGAGAGCGGCGAACACACGCCCACGCTCACCGAGAAGTGGACCACACCGCCGAAATACTACACCGAAGCCACGCTGCTGCGCGCGATGGAGACGGCGGGGAAATTTGTCGAGGACGAGGAACTGCGTGCGGCACTCAAGGAGAACGGCATCGGCCGGCCGTCGAGCCGCGCGGGCATCATCGAGACGCTGTTCAAGCGCCACTACATCCGGCGCGAACGCAAGAATCTGCTGGCCACGCCCACGGGCATCGAACTCATCGACACCATCCACGAAGAACTGCTCAAAAGCTGCGAACTGACGGGCATCTGGGAGAAGAAACTGCGCGACATCGAGCGAAAGACCTACGACCCGATGCAGTTTATCGACGAACTGAAACAGCAAATCACCGAAATCGTGAACGACGTGCTGGCCGACAACAGCAACCGCCACGTGACCGTCACCACCGAGGAAGACCTCAAGAAGAAGACTACCCGTAAGAAGCCGGCTCCCAAGAAGTCGGCCGACAAGGTTGCCACTCCCCCGGCATCCCCCTCCTCCCCCACTCCGCCGGCCACTCCGCCGACTGCTTCCATAGCCACTCCCGTGCCCGACGACAGCATCATCGGCAGCCCCTGTCCGCTCTGCGGCAAGGGCACGGTGATAAAAGGAAAGACCGCCTACGGCTGCAGCGAGTGGCGCAACGGATGCACCTTCAAGCTGCCGTTTGCAGCACAGTGACTCCCGGGCGGGCATCCCCCCTTCTCCGCAAGAACGGAAAGGCCCCTGTAAAAGGAGTGGAAGCCTTTCATAACAAATAGTAGGTATTTGCTAAAAATATCTACTATTTTTTTGTGATTCAGAATAAAATATCGTATTTTTGCAGATGCTTAAATTTTGATGCTACATGAGACAACTGAAAATCACCAAATCGATTACCAATCGGGAAAGTGCATCACTGGACAAGTACCTGCAAGAGATTGGACATGAAGAACTGGTCACCGTAGAAGAGGAAGTGGAACTTGCTCAACGAATACGGAAAGGAGACCGGCACGCGTTGGAAAAACTGACTAAGGCCAATCTCCGCTTTGTTGTCTCTGTGGCCAAACAATATCAGAATCAAGGCCTCAGCCTGCCCGACCTCATCAACGAGGGCAACATGGGACTCATCAAGGCCGCCGAGAAGTTTGACGAGACGCGCGGCTTCAAGTTTATCTCCTACGCCGTGTGGTGGATCAGGCAGAGCATCCTGCAGGCCATCGCCGAACAGAGCCGCATCGTGAGGCTGCCGCTCAACCAAGTGGGCAGCGTGAACAAAATCAACCGTATGCTCAACAAGTTTGAGCAGGAGAACGAGCGGCGGCCGAGCATCGACGAGATAGCCGACTCGGTGGACTTGCCCGAAGACAAAATCGAAGACGCACTGAAGGTGAACACGCGTCACGTGAGTGTGGACGCACCCTTTGTCGACGGTGACGACAACAGCCTGATCGACATTCTGCCCAACTCCGATGCCCCCATGGCCGACAAGGCACTGGTGATGGAGTCGCTCCGCGAAGAGATAAGCCGCGCACTGAGAACACTCAACGAGCGCGAACGGAACATCATCGAGTGCTTCTTCGGCATCAACAATCCCGAGATGACACTTGAGGAAATTGGCGACAAGTTCGGACTCACGCGTGAGCGGGTGCGGCAAATCAAAGAAAAAGCCATACGCCGCCTGCGCCACAACACCAAAAACAGAGTGCTCAAAGCCTATTTGGGATAACCCCGGAGGGAACCGGGACCAACCCTCAAAACGATAAAAACAGAAGACGGCGTGAACATTTCAGGACGCGCCCTAAAGTGAATATGAGAATGACAAGAAACCTGCTGGCGGCCCTGCTGCTGGCACTTATAGCCGGAATCAATGCCGGCGCCAAGAGCAAAGCCGAGAAAGCCTACCTTTTCGGAATGGCGGCTTCGTTTAACGACTCCACCGTGTATTTCACCGAAATACAGCCGCTCGACACCGTGTGGCTGGCCGAAAAGACACACTTCCTCATGGGCCGCAACGAATATGCGGCACAGCTGCGCGAACACTTGGCGGCACAGGGAGAGAACAACCGCACATGCATCGTGTGCTTCGACACCAACCTCAAGCGGTTGACCGGCAAGTATGCCAAGCTGAAAGCCAAATACACGGACGCTTTCAAGAAAAAAAAGAAAATGCTCGACCGCAAGGCTTTCATCGTGAAAGACCTCACGCCGGCCGACTTCACCTTCAAGACCGTAAAGCCCTACGAGGCAGAGGAGACCGCTCCGGTGAAGAAGAAGGCACGCAAGAAGAGCCGCAAGGCCATGCCCGGAGGCGGACAGGAGCAAGGGCAGGCTTCCGGAGAGATGCAGCCCGAAGGGCCTTCGCCGCGATAACCACGACCAATGCTGAAGGAACATGGCGCAAGTCAACTATTTCAACATCGCAGATTACCCCATCCAAATAGTCTTTGAGGAGTCACCGTACAACGACATGCGGCTGCTCCCTTCGTTTGAACCTTTCCGGACGGCAGCGCCCGGTGAGGGGAGTGACACCCGTGCCGGACATGACGGAACGGGCCAACCGCTCTTCCGCCTCGTCGTGGACGACACGCTGCGCCCCATCGCCAAGGAGCGCCGCAAGCGCATCAGGACATTCGACACGGGCAACGGAGACACCATCGTAGACAAGGTGGACGACGGGGGATACCAGTATATCATCAAAGACCTCAAAGGGGCAGAGTGCTGTATGTTGCAGACCGACAAAGAGTTCAGCCACTGCCGGTGCGCCCTTAACGGGAGCTACGACATGCGTTGCTTCGGCCTCAACAACGCCCTCATGCTCATTTTCGCCTTTGCAAGCAGCCTGCACCACACACTGCTCATCCACGCTTCGCTCGTGAGACAAAACGGCCGCGGCTATGCCTTCATCGCCAAGAGCGGCACGGGCAAGAGCACACAAGTGAGTCTGTGGCTGCGCTATCTGCCGGGGTGCGACCTGATGAACGACGACAACCCCGTCGTGCGCGTCGTCGACGGCCTACCTTATATATATGGCAGCCCGTGGAGCGGCAAGACTCCCTGCTATCGCAACGTGAAAGCCCGGCTCGGTGCCATCACCCGCATAGACCGCGCCCCGCAAAACAGCATCGAGCGACTCTCGCCCGTAGAGGCTTTCGCCTCGCTGCTGCCGTCGTGTTCGAGCATGAAATGGGATGAGGACATCTACAACCGCATCTGCGACACCGTGTCGCTCATCGTGGAGTCGACGGGCATCTACACGCTCCATTGCCTGCCCGACAGGGAGGCTGCCGAACTGTGCAACGCTACCATTGCCCAACATCAAGATCCACAGGGATGAAAGAAGAAACCAAACGATACCACGCTTCAGGGCTGGAAATCAAGGAGGTGCAGTTTGCCAACGAGGTGCTGCTGCCCGAAGTGGTGAAGATGCTCAACGAGGGGCACACCGTGACGCTCCGGCTCAGGGGTTTCTCCATGAGACCTTTTCTCGAAGACAACCGCGACAAGGCTCTGCTCACCAAGCCCATACACTCGCAGGAGGGCGATGTCGTGCTGGCCGAGACCGGCCCACGCCACTACGTGCTCCACCGCATTGTCAAGATTCAGGGCGACAACGTGACCCTGCGAGGCGACGGCAATCTGGCCGTGGAACGTTGCAAGATGGCCGACATCAAGGGGTTTGCCATCGGTTTCTACCGCAAGGGGCGCACCACGCTCGACAAGACCAACAGCCTGAAGTGGCGCGCCTACTCGCTCGTGTGGACGTCACTGCTCCCCTTCCGCCGCTATCTGCTGGCTTTCTACCGCCGCATCTGGCTCAAGATATTCAAACCGCAGACCCTATCGGCCGGCAACGACCAAACATTCAAGACTAACTGACAAGCAACTGAAATATATGAAAGCAAAAAAAGGATTCAACATTCGCAAGGTGTGCGGAGAAAACATCATCGTGGCCGAGGGCGAAGAGAACATCGACTTCTCAAACATCATCAGCATGAACGAGAGTTCCGCCTTCCTTTGGAATAACATCAACGGCAAGGACTCTTTCACCGTCGACGAACTGGTGGACAGCCTGCTCGGTGAATATGAGGTGGACGAAGCCACGGCCCGCCGAGATGTGGAGGCACTCGTTGACAACTGGCGGCAGGCCGGAATCATTGAGGAATAAGGAACAAAAAAACAAAAAAAACACAGACCCCAAAACCACGGACCCCCCATCCCCCCTAAAGGGGGGCTTACCTTCCTGCGAACAAGTGGATGGTAAAGCCCCCTTTAGGGGGGATGGGGGGTCCGTGGTTTTTTGGTCTTCTACTGCAACGTATGCGCGTCGATGTAGTCTTGTATCTCCTCCTTATAGGTGTCGGAAATGGGGATGAACGTGTCGCCGAAAGCCAGGCGGAAACGGTCGATGAGCCGCACCTTGGCCATGTTGACGATGTAGGAGCGGTGTACGCGCTTGAACTCCTCGTGGGGAAGAAACTCCTCAAGTTTCTTCATGTTCATCAGACACAGCACCGACTTCTTGCCCCCGTCGAGGAAGAAGCGCACATAGTCTTTCTGCCCCATGATGAAAAGAATGTCGTCGAGACATATCTGCACGAGTTTGTAATCACTGTTCACATAGATAAACCTGTCTTTCCTGATTGTCTCTATCCTTCTTGCATTTTCGTTTGGTTCCATAACTTTGGTTGATTGTGATGATAGGATATATTTTGATTGCATTATTTATTCGTAGCGTATGGCCTCGATGGGGTCGAGCCGGGCGGCTTTCTTGGCCGGATACCAGCCGAAGAAGACCCCCGTGAAGGTACACACGGCGAAGCTCATGATGATGCTCCACGGCTCGATGACGACGGGCAGATGGGCCAGCGACTGTATGCCGAGCGAGATGCCCACGCCCAAGAGCACGCCGATGATGCCGCCCGTGACGCTGAGCATGATGGCCTCGATCAAGAACTGGTTGAGGATGTCGATGCCGCGGGCGCCGACACTCATGCGCAGTCCGATTTCGCGGGTGCGCTCGGTGACACTCACATACATGATGTTCATGATACCGATGCCGCCCACGAGAAGCGAGATGCCGGCCACCGAACCGAGGAGGATGGTGAGTGTGGTCATGGTGGAGTCCATCATGCTGGCTATCTCCTCCTGACTGCGGATGGTGAAATCATCGTCATCAGCCTCGGTGTTGTCGGTCGCATCCTTCAGTTTGTGGTTGCGCCGTAGGATTTCCGAAATCTGGTCTTGGGCCGGTTCGGACGCCTCCTCGGTGACAGCCGAGCACACGATGCCCTGCAAGTAGGTCTGGGCGAGGATGCGCTTCATCACGGTGGTGTAGGGCGCGAGGGCCAGGTCGTCTTGGTCCATGCCCATCGAGTTGTAGCCCTTCTTCTTCAGCACGCCCACCACGCGGAAAGGGATGGAGTTGAAACGCACCACCCGGCCTACGGGGTCGCTGCCGTCGGGGAAGAGATTGTCGACGATGGTCTGCCCGAGCACGCACACCTTGGCAGCCGACTTGATATCGGCTTCGGTGAACATCTCGCCGTCGGCCACGTTCAACTGGCGTATGCGGAGATAGTCGCGGTTCACGCCATAGATGCTTGACGGCGTGTTGTTGCTGCCGTAGATCCACTGCCCGGAGCTGTTCACCGTGGGACTGATGCCCGAGATGTAGTTGCACTCGTCCTTGATGCTCTCGTAGTCGGCCTGCTTGAGCGTCTCCATCGACGAAGCGTCCTGTCTCACGCCGCCCCGCATATCGGCTCCGGGCGAAATCATAATCATGTTGGAGCCCATCTCCGAGATGTTGCTCTTGATGCTCTGCTTGGTGCCCTGCCCGATGGCCAGCATGGTGATCACGGCTGCGATGCCGATGATGATGCCCAGCGCCGTGAGAAAGGAGCGCATCTTGTTGGCCGCTATGGCCCTGAGGGCTATCTTGAAAAGATTGGAATAGTTCATGTCTGCTGCTTCTCGTTAGGGGTTTATTCGTCGCTGTTGGCAGGCAGGGCCGCCAGTCCTTCGGCGGCACTCTGTATGTCGTTGTTGCACTCGTCGCTGATCACCCGCCCGTCGCGCAGCTGTATGTTGCGGCTCGAATAGCGGGCAATGTCGGGGTTGTGGGTCACGAAGATGATGGTGCGGCCCTCGGCGTGGAGCCGCTGGAAGAGCACGAGTATCTCGAAAGAAGTGCGCGTGTCGAGGTTTCCCGTGGCCTCGTCGGCGAGTATCACGGCCGGATTGTTGACCAGTGCGCGGGCTATGGCCACGCGCTGCATCTGTCCGCCCGACATCTGGTTGCTCTTGTGCGTGAGGCGGTCGCCGAGCCCCACGGCCTTCAGTGCCGCCACGGCGCGCTCCCTCCGCTCGGCGGCAGAGACCTCGGCATTGTACATCAGCGGCAGTTCCACGTTTTCGATGCTTGTGGTCTTGGGCAGCAGATTGTAGTTCTGGAAGATGAAACCTATCTTGCGGTTGCGGAGCACGGCACGCTGCGAGCGCGACATCTGGCGCACCGGCACGCCGTCGAGGTAGTATTCGCCGCTCGAAGGAGTGTCGAGGCAGCCCAACTGGTTGAGCAGCGTAGACTTGCCGGAACCCGACTTACCCATGATGGTGACAAACTCGCCCTCGTATATCTTGAAGCTCACGCCGCGCAGGGCATGCACCACCTCGTCGCCCACGACAAACTCGCGCTTCACGTTGTCAAGCTCTATGACCGCCTTGCGGTCGCCGCCGCCCTTCTCTCTGTTGTTATCCATAAGCTGAAACCTACTTGTGGCAGTGCCTACTTGCCGCCCTGCTTGTTCTTGTTCTTGTTTCTGCCGCCCGGGCCCGGCCCGAAGAGGCTGGTGGTCTGCTCCTTCTCGTCCTCGGGGTCCTTCACCTCCACGGCTGTGACTACCTTGCGGCCCTGTGCGATGCCGCCCAGCACCTGCGTGTGGGTACCGTCGGTCTGACCGATGCTCACGGCATGGGCCACGATGTTGTTGCCTTCAAGCGTCCACACTTTGTTCTTGCCCCGGCAGTCGATGATTTTCCTCTCGCCCACAGTCTCTTTGGTGGGGGTGAACCGCAAGGCCTTGCTCGGCACGCTGAGCACACCGCTCTTCTCGCTCGTGAGGATGGTCACGTTGGCCGTGAGTCCGGGTTTGAGCTTGAGATCGGCATTGGGCGCGCTGATCACCACCTCGTAGGTCACCACGTTGTTGGTCGTCGTGGCCTCCTGCCGCACCTGCTTCACGGTGCCCTGAAACGTGTCGTCGGGATAGGCATCCACGGTGAATGTCACGCGCTCGCCGGCCTTCACGTCGCCTATGTCGGCCTCATCCACGTCGGCCACCACCTGCATGTTGGTCAGGTCTTGCGCGATGGTGAAGAGTTCGGGCGTGGAGAAGCTGGCGGCCACGGTCTGCCCCTCCTCCACACTCTTGGAGAGCACCACACCGTCGATGGGCGATGTGATGGTGGCATAGCCCAGATTGGTCTGCGCGCGCTGCACTTCCTCCTGCGCCGAGGCCACCTGTTCGCGGGCCTGACGGTAGGCCAGCGAGGCACTCTCGAAATCGTCGGCACTCACAAGGCCTTTCTTGTAGAGCGTCTGGTAGCGTTTGTAGTTGGCCGTCTGGTAGTCAAGGTTGCTCTGGTTGCTGCTCAGGGTGGCCTTGGCCGAGTGGAGCTGGCTGAGCAGGTTGGTCTTGTCGAGCTCGGCAATCACCTGCCCTTTCTTCACCACCGAGTTGTAGTCCACGTAGAGTTTGCTCACGATGCCCGACACCTGCGTACCCACGGTGACGGAGGTCACGGGCTCGATGGTGCCCGTGGCGGTGATGCTGCTTTGCAGCGTCCGCGGGGTCACGGCTTCTTGCGTGAAACTGATGTCCTGCTTCTGCTCCTTACCGGACAACAGCCAGACCGCTGCGGCGACAATAGCCAAGATGCCTGCGCCTATCCATACTTTACTGATCTTCAAATTCTTCATTGTGTGTGATTATGTCGTTTGTTCCCTTACGTTTGTCGTGTTATCCTGAACTGTGCCCGTGGCCGTCCCCGGTCGCCTACTCTGTGAGCCGGCCTGTCTGGTAGAACTTGAGCAGGTCGATGTTCAATATCGCCAGATACTTGGCCTGCAATTCGTTTTGCCGGGCCTTGATGAGGTTGTCCTTGCCCGTCATCAGCTCCACGATGTTCTTCAGCCCGAGCCGGAACTGCTCGCTCAGCAGGTCGTAGCTGGTCTGCGCACTCTCCGAACTCACGCGGGCGGCCTTAAACTGGTTTTGGTTGGTGTTGGCCTGCAGCCAGTAGTTCTCGATGTTGGAATAGAGCGTGGTCTGCGAGTTCTTGAGATCGAGCATGGCCGCCTCGCGCTGTATGGCGGCCTTGTTGACGGCAGTCTTGGTCTGCCGGTTGTCGGAGAGCGGTATGCTCAGCGTGACGCCGGCGCCGCTGTTGAAGTTGGTCTTGAGCTGGCGGCCCCACGCGAGCGTGTTCATCGAAGTGGTGCTGGTGGTGATGCCGGCGTTCAGGGCCACGGTGGGCAGCTTGCCCGCCTTGGCCATCTTGATGTTGAGGTCGCTCTGGGCGATGGCGTTCTGATAGGCTTTCAGCTCGGGGCGGTTGTCGAGGGCCGCGGTGTAGACCCCGTTGAGGGCAGGTATCTCGGCCAGTGCCATCTCGTCGGTGGCCGGGGGCACGGCTATGTCAAACGTCTCGTCGCCGGTGATTTGGAGCAGCTCCTTCAGCTGCCGCTTGTAGTTTTTCACCTGACTCTCAGCCGCCACCACGTTGTATTGGTCTTGTGCGCGCTGCGAGGTGAGCTGCGCGAGGTCGGCCTTGCTCATCTTGCCCACGCCCACCATGGTCTTTCCGCGCTCCTCATTGGCCTCGCTGGTCTTCAGGCTCTCCTTATTCACCCCGATGGCCTCGGTGGTGTAGAGTATCTGCACGTAGAGTTGGGCTATCTGCTCTTGGATGTTGCGGGCCTGCACAGCCGAGTCGAGGGCGGCGTGTTCTTCGGCCAACTTGTTCAGTTTCACGGTGTTGCGGTTCTTGTTTCCGTCCCACACGGTCCAGTTGGCGTTCACGCCGTAGGAGCCGTTGTAGTAAAACTTGTCGATGGAACTGCGCGAATAGCCGTCGCTGCTGATTCCGCTCTCCACCCACGGCGTGTAGTTCACGCTCTGGCTCGTCGAGAAGTTGAGCGATGGCAGCAGGGCTGCTTTCGACTGCAACACGTCTTCGTGGCTGCTCTGCTGCTGAAGGCGGGTCTTCCTGATGGAGATGTTGTTCTGCAAGGCATAGTCGATGCAGTCTTGAAGTGTCCATTGCCGGGCTTGTGTGAGTGCCGGCATTCCTGCCATGGCCACGCCCACTAAAATCTTTCCTATCAATTTATTCATAAAACAATTGGGTTGTTTGGAGTTTTGACTATTAGACGGAAAAAAGGTTTATTCCGGCTATATGATTTAACATAAGTTTGGAATAAACCTCTTTTTTCATGCGAAATGTTGCAATCTTGCGATATATTTGCCCAAAATGTCAAACTCGATGTTGACTACGGAGCCCGGCCTGATGTCTTTGAAATTGGTGTTTTGGCGCGTGTAGGGGATGATGGCCACGGTGAACGTGTCGTCGGTGGGCCCGCACACGGTGAGCGACACGCCGTTCACGGTGACGCTTCCCTTGTCCACCGTGAAGTAGCCGCGGCGGGCCAGCTCCTTGTCGGCGTCATAGCGGAAGGTGAAATAGGTGGAGCCATCGGCGTCGCGCATGTCCGTGCATCGGGCTTTCATGTCCACATGCCCCTGCACGATGTGGCCGTCCAGCCGCCCGTTCATCATCATGGAGCGTTCCACGTTCACCCGGTCTCCCACCTCGAGCAGCCCCAAGTTGGAGCGGTCGAGTGTCTCTTTCATCGCCGTGACCACGTAGTTGTCGCCGTCGAGCTTCACCACCGTCAGGCAAACGCCATTGTGGGCGATGCTCTGGTCGATGCCCAGTTCACGGGCAAAGGAGCAGGTGAGCGTGAAGTCGATATTCCCCTGATACCTCTTGATGTCCACCACGGTGGCCATCTCTTCTACAATACCACTAAACATAATCTTACCTTATTATATTTAAGATTGAAATATTCAAAAATTCAAAAGGTGGAGAATTTAGGAAAACCCATTCTTTACCTTTTTACTTTTTCTTCTCTTTACCTTTTATGATACGCCCTCCGGGCGTGCGGGCAGGCATAAAGCCCTGCCCCTACGGCAGGGAGAGTCTTCCCTTTTGTTTCTTCCAATCCCTGAATCTTTGAATTTTTAAATTCTTGAATCTTTGAATCTTGAATAGATCTTTCAAATCGTTTCTAAGAACGAAGGCAGGGCTTTTACGAGTCCTGCCTTCCGTCTTATATCTGAAAAAGGGTCGCACGATGATGTGATGAAACTCCGAGTAATCATTATGATTTGAGAGCTCTTCGCTTTTGTAATCCACCGGCTTTGCAGCTTAGTCGCAGATGCGATTTATATGGCCCGCCATAGGCAAAAGATGTCATCTCGGCGTAAATGTTATTTGATGAGTATCCCGATCGAATCGACACGACCCATATTTCTTTTTCTCATTGCAAATATACGGGTTTCCGTCGAAACTTCCAAACATTTGGCCTTGTATTTTTCGCCTTTCCTGTTTCGCCCCCGCTTTCTACTTTCTCACACAGCGCACGTAGTGCCCGAACATATAGTTGTGGAGGCTCATGTCGCCAAGTCCACGAAATCGGAACATTTTAATATTTTTAGCAAAACTTTTGGATTTTACAATATTTATTAGTAGATTTGCAAAGAATTATTAATGAGATAACAAATCAACATTGAAACGGGCATCCCTCATATTGGTCATGGTGACGCTTCTCTGTGCAGCCTGCGAATTTAAATTCCGGGCTGCCGAAGACGACGAACTTGCACACCCCGTGCAAGTGGAACGCTATGACCGTCTCGAAAGCCGTTATCTCACCACGGGCGACTTCTCCGCCCTCCAGCAGATGAACATCGACTACCCCAGCGAGACACGCACGCTGCTCGAAAAGATGCTGCGGCTGGGAGAAGTGAACGACCCCACACTCAGCAACAAGTTTCTCATGTTCTACCAAGACTCGGTGCTACAGTCGCTCATATCCGACGTGGAGGCCGAATATGCCAACATGGACGACATCAACCAAGACCTGCAGAGCGCATACGAGCGGCTCGAGGAGTGGATTCCCAACCTCAGGCGCCCCATGTTCTATGCGCAGATAGGTGCGCTCGACCAGAGCATCATCGTGGGCGACAAGTCGGTGGGCATCTCGCTCGACAAGTATATGGGCGAAGACTATCCGCTCTATCTGAAATACTATTCGGCGGCACAGCGGCAGAGCATGACGCGCGAAAACATCGTGCCCGACTGCCTGAGCTTCTATCTGCTGAGCCTCTACCCCATCAACGACTTCGAGCAGCGGCCGCAGATAGACCGCGACCTGCACATGGCCAAGATGATGTGGGTGACCAATCAGGCACTCGGCCGCAAGTTCTACCGGTCGAGATATGTCGACATGATACACTATTTCATGGCACGCAACAAAAAGGTGACCATCTCCGCACTGCTCAAGAGCGAGGACTACACACCTATGAAATAGCACACCTGCACAACCGCCGACTCACGGCCCCCACAGGGCGCATTAAGCCTTGGCCCGGACTTAGAGAATCCCTGCTCCCAATAACATCAAAACCTTTCAGCATCTTAGCATTATAAAGAGGAGGCTTAAATTTATTTTGCTTTTTTCTTGCCCGTCTCATAATATTTTCTTACTTTTGCAGTTGTGACCCATGAAAAAGCCACAAAGATTGCAGACAGCTGCGCATCTATCCGCTGCTGTCCAGCGGTCATGAAATCAAATAATAACAACAACTCAATCAGTAATTAAATAACTTAACAACACAACAACTCTATGAAAAGAAAACTACGTTTTTCAATTCTCATGCTGCTCATGGCAGTATGTGGGGCTGCCAACGTACAGGCAGAAAATGTGACATTCACATTCAACACGGATGAGGGCTTGAAGGCATTAAACATCGCAAAGCCGGAAACGGGCAAAGGAACCAATCTTGATACAGAAAAGCCCTATACAATGGGCATAGTATCCATGCTGGCGAAAAACGCCAGTGGCAAAAAAGCAACTCCCACCCGCGTATGGAACAGCAAAGGCAAATTAGATTTACGCATTTACAAAGGTAGCTCGCTTACCTTCTCTGTGCCAGAAGATTACACCATCACAGAAGTAAAGATGAAAGGAACAAAAACGGTAAAACTTAACAATCTCACCCATGAATCGTGGAACGGCGAACAACGTGAAATTGAATTCTCTGCTTCTGCTACACAAAACATCACAACCATTGAAGTGGCTTACAAGAAAAACGCGGTTGCCCCCACTTCCGTCAGCGTGACTATCGGGGAAACGGGCTATGCCACTCTCTATTATTCCGACCGTGCACTCACCGTGCCCGCAGGCGTGAAAGGCTATACTTGCAGTCTCGCCGGTGGTTCATTCAATATGAACGAGGCATTTGCTGAAGGCCAGACCATCCCTGCAGGCACAGGCGTATTGCTTAATGGCAACCCCGGGACTTACACTTTCAATGTTTCTTCCGAAGCAGGTACTCCCGTTGACGACAACTGGCTTAAGGGCAGTGACGAGGAAGCTATGACCGAGGGCGGCGAACGCTACTACATGCTCTCGCTCGACGCCAACAGCACCGCAGGTTCGGTGGGCTTCTACTGGGGCGCGCCCAACGGCGGAGCATTTACCAACGGTGCTCACAAGGCCTATCTCTGTGTGAAACCCGGCGTCGCAGGAGCCAAGACCTGCTACCGCTTCGACGGCCAGACAACAGCCATCGACGGCACACGGGCCGACAAACCGACAGCTGCCGACGGAGCTGTGTACAACCTCGCAGGCCAGCGCGTGGACCGCTCATACAAAGGCGTGGTCATCAAAAACGGCAAGAAATATATTCAGTAATCACCATTGACAAAAACTAAAGACGACAATGAAAAAATATCAGCAACCGAACATCAAAGTGAAAGTATTGGAAACCGAACAAATCTTGGCGGCCAGTATGGGCATACACGATCAGGAGGGCAACCACCAGCAGTTGGGTAAAGATGGTTTCTACTATGAGGAGGAAGAGAGCTACACGGCTCCCTCAACAGAAAGCGTTTGGAATTGATTAAAGAAAGGTGAACAAGGCCGGAGGGACAAAGCAAACAGTCCCACAACCTCCCACCTTGATAGACAAGACAATCGGAGCCTGCAGGCATGATGCTTGCAGGTTCCGATCGTTTTGTGTGCATCGGCGATGGCGGATTTCCCCTTCCCCGGCCACAGCAGGCCTCAAAAAGCCGAAAAAACGCGGGGGCAATATGGAGAAAGACTGTGGGGGGCGGCCGCGTTTTGTCTCCTTTTTTCTTTTCCAATTTGCATTTTGCCCATTTATGCAGTATCTTTGCAATGGCAAAAGGAGCACCTGCGTGCTCCTTTTTTTATGCCCTGAAAGTCCCCACTCCTCCCAAGGGGACTTTCCACCCTACTTTGCGGGGTGTCATCCGGCCCGAATGGCCGTGCATAAGGGGCCCTTTTGACCTTTCATTCGGCCCAAACGAACTTCCAAGTGTGGCCGTCCGGCAAAATCGTTTGGACTTGGCGGGAAACCTAATGGGCCTGACGGGGAGAACAAGGCGGATGGGAAAGCACGGAAAGGCGAGTATGGGAAAACTCCGTGTAAGGCTTTTTCGAAAGATTTAATAGTTTGTGCTATACCCCCCAAAAAAAAGAAGCCCCCAACCCCCTAAAGGGGGCTTTACCATCCAACTGTTCGCAGGAATGTAAGCCCCCTTTAGGGGGTTGGGGGTCCGTAGATTGGGGGATCTCTTGGTCCTTTTACTCAATCACCACCAGTGCGTCCTCTTCGAGCACGGCCTGTCCCTGCTTCACGCAGATGGCAGTCACCTTACCGCTCTTTTCGGCCTCGATGTTGTTTTGCATCTTCATGGCCTCGAGCACCACCACGGTGTCGCCGGCACTCACCTCGTCGCCCACGGCCACGTTGATGGAAGTGATCGTGCCCGGCAGCGGAGCCTTCACGGCATTGGCCGTGTTGACATTGGCAGCCGGAGTGGCAGTCTCGTCGGTCGACTCCACCGGTTGGCCGAGCACCACCTTCTTCTTTTCGGGCTCAGCCTCAGGCTCCATTTCCACCTTAAATTCCTCGCCGTTCACGGTCACGTGAGCGACATTCTCCTCAATGTCACCGATGGCCACCTTGTATTCCTTGCCATCGATGGTGTACTTATATTCTTTCATAATCAAAAAAATCTTTGGACTCTTGTTTGTTTTACGGATGTGCGGTCATCGTGAGAAACTTTGCGTTCCACGACGTGTAGTGGGACTTGATAGTGATGACGCCCGACTCCTTGTCGTGTACGTTGTTGCCTTGATACTCGAAAAGAGCCATGGCAATAGCCGCATAGATATTCTTATCCATTGTCGTTTTCTCCTTTGAATGGTTGTGTTTGCAGTCTCTTTCCCGCGGTTCTTACATGGGCATGCAGCCATGCTTCTTGGCCGGCAGACTCTGCCGCTTGGTGGCCAACTGCGCCAGTCCGCGACAGATGCGGAAGCGCGTGTTGCGCGGTTCTATCACATCGTCGATATAGCCGAACGATGCAGCCTGATAGGGGTTGGCAAAGAGCTCGGTATATTCCTCCTCCTTCTCGGCGAGGAAGGCCTTCACATCTTCTCCGGCCTCCTTCTTGGCCTTGGCCTCACGGGCACTGAGCACGGCCACGGCACCGCTGGCACCCATCACGGCAATTTCGGACGAGGGCCATGCAAAGTTGAGGTCGGCCCGCAGCTGCTTGCATCCCATCACGATGTGGCTTCCGCCGTAGCTCTTGCGCAGGGTGATGGTGATCTTGGGCACGGTGGCTTCGCCGTAGGCGTAGAGCAGCTGTGCCCCGTGGAGAATCACGGCATTGTATTCCTGACCCGTTCCGGGGAGGAATCCGGGCACGTCGACGAGGCTCACGATGGGGATGTTGAATGCATCGCAGAAGCGCACGAAGCGCGCCCCCTTGCGGCTGGCGTTCACATCGAGCACACCGGCGTAGGCCATGGGCTGGTTGGCCACGATGCCCACACTCTGGCCGTTGAAGCGGGCGAAGCCGGTGATGATGTTCTTGGCAAACTTGGGCTGCACCTCGAAGAACTCGCCCTCGTCGGTGATGGCGCTGATCACCTTATACATATCATAGGCCGTGTTGGGATCGTCGGGGATGATTTCGTTGAGCGAGTCGTCCATGCGGCTGATGGGGTCGGTACACTCCGTGCGGGGAGCTTCCTCCATATTGTTGGAGGGGATGTAGCTCAGCAGGGTCTTGATGAGTGCCATGGCATCCTCCTCGGTCTTGGCGGTGAACTGCGTCACGCCGCTCTTGGTGGCATGCACACTGGCTCCGCCGAGGTGTTCGGCGTCGATGTCTTCACCCGTCACCGTCTTCACCACTTTGGGGCCGGTGAGGAACATGTAGGATGTGTTCTCCATCATCAGCACAAAGTCGGTGAGCGCGGGCGAATAGACAGCACCGCCGGCACACGGACCCATGATGGCCGAAATCTGCGGGATGACGCCCGAGGCAAGGATGTTGCGTTCGAAAATCTCACCGTAGCCGGCCAGTGCCGAGATGCCTTCCTGAATGCGGGCACCGCCGGAGTCGTTCATGCAAATCACGGGTGCGCCGTTCTGCATGGCCATGTCCATCACCTTGCATATCTTCTGGGCCATGGTCTCGGAGAGCGAACCGCCGTTGACGGTGAAGTCTTGGGCGTAGACATACACCAACCGGCCGTCGATGGTGGCTGAACCGGCCACTACACCGTCGCCGGGGAACTGCTTCTTCTCCATGCCGAAGTTGTGGCAGCGATGGAGCTTGAACATGTCGTATTCCTCGAAACTGCCTGCGTCGACGAGCATGTCGATGCGCTCACGCGCCGTGTATTTGCCGCGGGCGTGCTGCTTCTCGATAGCTTTTTCGCCGCCGCCAAGACGAGCCTGCTCGCGCTTGGCGAGGAGCTCTTTGATTTTCTCTACTTGCTTGCTCATAATATAATGATACTTGATTGATTCTAAAAACCTTGCAAAGATAAGAAAAAAAATGCAGACGACGAACGATAAGCCAAAAAAAGACCCCAACCGAACTTGAATTGCCCCCCAAAAAAGTTAGACATAAAACTTTTGGGGTGTAATTCACGGTTGGGGATCTCAGTGGGGCTTTTTTTTTATTTTTCCACCCCCGGCTGGTGTTCCTCCCTCAACAAGTCGTTGACCGTTTTCACGGGATTGAACGTAGACAGCGGCACCTCCACAAACACGGTGTTCCAGTCGCTCATGGCTCCGTTCCACAAGCCCGGCAGTTCGAGTGCCTTCAGCGGCCGCCCGTTCTTGCTCTTGCTGCTGATGAAGCCCGTGGAGTGGTCCACGAAGTCGAGCAGCGGGAAGGGCCGCCCCTGATAGTCGCGCGTGGCGCAGACCAGATCCACGGGGTTGAAATGCGTGCCCTCGGTGAACATCTTCATGTAGGCCTCGTTGGCTGTGTCTATCTGCGACGACTCGAGTATTTGCAGACTCACGGTGCCGTCCTGATTGTAGGTGAGGAAGGGGCCGCCCCCCGGTTCGCCCACATTCTTCACTACCCCGCACACGCGCATCGGGCGGTTGAGCTTCTTCTTGAGATAGATCACGAGGTCGGCATCTTCAAGTTCCTTGATGTCGGCCCGCCGGCAGCAGAGGTCGCGCTGCACGAAGCGTATCATCTCTTCGAGCAGGGCATGGCTGCACTCGCCCCCTTCGAGGCGGCGCAGATAGTCGAAGGCGCGGCGCTGCAATGTCACGAGGATGCCGGCCAGCAGCTGTTTGTAGGTCACGGTGTCGCCCTTCAGGCGGTCGGGCACCACGTTGTCGATGTTCTTCACAAACACCACATCGGCCTCGATGTCGTTGAGATTTTCGATGAGCGCGCCGTGGCCGCCGGGGCGGAAGAGCAGCGTGCCGTCGTCGTTGCGGAAGGGCGTGCCGTCGGGATTGGCCGCCACGGTGTCGGTGCTCGGTTTCTGTTCGGAGAAGGAGATGTTGAACTTCACCCCGAACATCTTCTCGTAGTAGGCCAACTTCTCGTCCACCCGCCGGCGGAACAGCGCGAGATGGTCGTGGCTCACGGTGAAGTGGACATTGGCCTCGCCGCCCGAACCGGCATAGAGTGCCGCCTCGACGAGATGCTCCTCCATCGGCGTGCGCGGGCCGTCGGGATAGTCGTGGAAGAGGAGCAGCCCCTTGGGCAACTGTCCGTAGCCCAGCCCCTTGCCTTCGAGCAGGAGGGCCACGATGGTCTTGTATTCGCCGGCGGCAAGCAGGGCCTTAAGGTCTTTGCCCTCGGAGGCCCGACAGCTGTCGTCGAGCGCGTGGCGAAAGGCGAAATGCCCAATGTGGTCGAAGAACCGCTTCTCAAAGTCGGTGGTGGGCACGTCGTAGGGGGCCTCGAGAAAGGCGAAAAGATTCTTGAACATGCGGCTGGCCGCCCCCGAAGCCGGCACAAACTTCACGATGCGGTGGCCCTCGGTCTTATACGCCTCCCACGCCTTGATGTAGGCATCGCGCTCGGTGGACTCCGGAGCCATGATGCCTGCACCGATGGCTGCCGGCCCTTCGAGCCGGAGAAAGGGGAAACCGGTCTTGAACTGCGACAACTGCCGCTCCACCTGCGCTTCGGTGATGCCGTGGGCGGCAATCTGTTTAAGGTCTTGTTGATTCAGCATATCTCTAACATTTATGGTATTCTATCGCAAATATAGGACAAAAAATGCAAAAACAGAAATTATCGCGCGGTTTTTTTGTAACTTTGCAGTGCATAAACACAATAGCACACGCTGCCTATGGCAAAGATAAACGTTCAAGATAGAGATAATTGTACCGGATTCGGTACAATTAAAGTGGATGACAATACGCCCACAATTCCGTTATCAACTTCCCTTTAACCCCTGACAAAACTATGCCCGAAGAAAAATTCACATTCACCCGAGAGGAAATCAAGGAGGCCATCGGCTGCATGCAGCGGCTGAGGACCACACTGGGCGACTCGTTCAGCCGCGAAGACGAGCGCAAACTGCGCAGCCACATCAGGCGGGCCATCGAACAAAACCAGATACAGCGCGACATCTTCGGACTGAACCCCATCGTGCATGCCTGCCAAACAGCGGAGATAGCCGTGGGCGACATCGGACTCAGGCGCGACGGGGTGCTGGCCATCCTATTATATAATAATGTGGTGAACGGATTTGCCACGCTCGAGCAGATGGCGGAGAAGTTTGGTGAGGGCGTGGCCCACATCATCCGCGGACTGGTGCGCATACACGAACTCTACAAGAAGACACCGGTCATCGAGAGCGAGAACTTCCGCAACCTGCTCATCTCTTTCGCAGAAGACATGCAGGTGATACTCATCATGATAGCCGACAGGGTGAACGTGATGCGCCGCATACGCGACACGGAGGCCGTGGAGGCCAAGATGCGCGTGAGCGAGGAGGCGAGCTATCTCTATGCGCCGCTGGCCCACAAACTGGGACTCTATCAGCTGAAGCGCGAACTGGAAGATTTGAGCCTGAAATATCTCGAACACGATGCCTACTACCACATCAAGGACAAACTCAACGCCACCAAGCAGGCGCGTGACGCCTACATCAAGCGGTTTACGGAACCCATAGAGGGCAAACTGGCGGCGGCGGGACTCAAGTTCCACATCAAGGGGCGCACGAAGAGCATACACTCCATCTGGCAGAAGATGAAGAAGCAGCGTTGCGCCTTCGAGGGCGTGTACGACCTCTTTGCCATACGCATCATCCTCGACGCGCCGCCGGAGCAGGAGAAGATGCAGTGCTGGCAGGTGTTCTCGCTCGTGACTGACATGTACCAGCCCAACCCCAAACGGCTGCGCGACTGGCTGAGCGTGCCGAAGTCGAACGGCTATGAGAGTCTGCACATCACTGTGCTGGGGCCGGAAAACAAATGGGTGGAGGTGCAGATACGCACCGAGCGCATGGACAACGTGGCCGAACACGGACTGGCCGCCCACTGGCGGTACAAGGGCGTGAAGAGCGAGGGGGGCATAGACGAGTGGTTGGCCAACATACGCTCGGCACTGGAGAACAACGACGACTTGCAGCTGATGGACCAGTTCCGCCTCGACCTTTACGAGGACGAAATCTACGTGTTCACGCCCAAGGGCGACTTGCTCAAATTCCCGAAGGGGGCCACCGTGCTCGACTTCGCCTACCACATACACTCGCGGCTGGGCAACACCTGCGTGGGGGGACGCATCAACGGCAAGGCGGTGTCGTTCCGCCACCAGCTGCGCTCGGGCGACACGGTGGAGGTGCTCACGCAGAACAGCCAGACGCCCAAGCGCGACTGGCTCAACCTCGTGAAGAGTGCCAAGGCCAAGGCCAAGATACGACTGGCACTGAAGGAGACGCAGGCCAAGGACGGGCTCTTCGCCAAGGAGATGCTCGAGCGGAGATTCAAAAACCGCAAGCTCGACATGGAGGAGAGCATCATGGGCCACCTCATCAAGAAGTTGGGCTACAAGGAGATGAGCGACTTCTACAAGGACATCGCCGAGGAGCGGCTCGACGCCAACACGGTGATAGAACGCTACATCGAGGTGCGCAACCACGACCTCAACCTCAATGCGCCGCGGGAGGCGAAGAGTGCCGAGGAGTTTGAGTTTGAGAGTCCCGACGAGGAGCGCACGAGGCAGAGCGACGATGTGCTGGTCATCGACCGCAACCTCAAGGGCATCGACTACAAGCTGGCACAATGCTGCCGACCCATCTACGGCGACGACGTGTTCGGTTTCGTCACCGTGAGCGGGGGCATCACCATCCACCGGGCCGACTGCCCCAACGCGCCCGAACTGCGCAAGCGTTTCGGCTACCGCATCGTGAAGGCGCGCTGGAGCGGCAAGGGCACTTCGCAGTATGCCATCGTGCTGCGCATCGTGGGCAACGACGACATCGGCATCGTGAGCAACATAACCAACATCATCTCCAAGGAGGACAAACTCACCATGCGCAACATCAACATCGACTCGCACGACGGACTCTTCAACGGCAACATCACCGTGCTGCTCGACGACACGTCGAAGCTCGAGGCGTTGATGAAGAAACTTCGTGCGGTGAAGGGGGTGAAACAGGTGAAGAGGGTGTAGAAAGCCCCCTACAGCCTCCCCCGGCCCCTCCGAAGGAGGGGAGGGCCTGGCGGAAGAAAGCCTGCAAAAGCTCCTTAAACAAGTTGGTAAAGTTTCCACAAGCAGGTTTGCAAAGCCCCCTTTAGGGGGTTGGGGGTCTCTTAGGAACAAGGTTTTATTATGTACAAACAAATAGCAATAACAGTAATGGCTTGCCTGCTGGCCACAGCGAGCGTGGCGCAGGAGCAGGAAGAGCCGATTCTTTACGGCAACATGAACCACTGGGTGGCTCGCAACATCAAGGAGTCGGACATCATCGGCGGCAACGCCAAGACACTCTATGAGATAGGGCCCGACCGCACCGTCAACGGGAACGTGCCCTACAAGAACCTCGGCAAGTCGCCGTGGGCCACATCGAACGTGATGGCCAAGGTGATGGGCATCGTGAAGACCAACAGTTCGGTGTATCGCGAGGCGCGCGGCAACGGCTACTGCGCCAAGCTGACCACCCACATAGAGCACGTGAAGGTGCTGGGCATGATCGACATCAGTGTGCTCGCGGCGGGCTCCATCTTCCTCGGCGACGTGCACGAACCCATCAGCGGATCGAAAGACGGCGAACGCGCGCTGAACTGGGGCATCCCCTACACCAAGCGGCCAAAGGCACTCCGGTTTGACTACCGGGTGGCACTGACCAACGAGCCCAACCGCATCAAGCAGACGGGATTCAGCAAAGTGCAGACCGTGGCGGGCAAAGACTGTGCCACGGCGGTGCTCCTGCTCCAGAAGCGCAGCGAGGACAGCAAGGGCAACGTGACGGCCAAGCGCGTGGGCACGGTGGTGGTGGTATATCGCAACAGCAGCAGCGGATGGGTGAACAATGCCACCTATCAGGTGCTCTACGGCGACCTGCGCCACCGGCAGGGCTACAACGAACGGCTGATGGGCCTGCGGCAGACCGACTACGTGCGCAACAGCAAGGGCAAGAGCGTGGTGCTGAAAGAGGTGGGCTGGGCCGATGCCGGCGAGCAACCCACGCATCTCATCGTGCAATTCTCGTCGAGCAACGGCGGTGCCTTCATCGGTTCGCCGGGCAACACGATCTGGATAGACAATGTCAGGCTGGTGTTCTAAACCGCGCCCCACCCTGCCTCGGGCAGCAAGACTTGCGCTGCTTCCGGGACTGCTGCTTGCCGCCATGGGACTGCGGGCGCAAAACAGCCCGCCCGCCGGCGACTCGCTGCGCCGCGACATGGCCGTGACCGACACGCTTGCACGGCCCCACAAGGGAGGATTCATCAGCCGGCTGGCGGCCTACTTCGCCGACTCCAACAAGGAGAAAGACCGTCGCAAGTTCGACTTCAGCGTCATCGGCGGCCCACACTATGCCACCGACACCAAGCTCGGCCTGGGACTCGTGGCAGCCGGACTCTACTACACCGACCCTGCCGACTCGCTCCTGCCGCCCTCCAATGTTTCGCTCTATGGCGACGTGTCCACGGTGGGCTTCTACATGGTGGGGCTGAAGGGGGTCCACCTCTTTCCGCGCGAACGCTACCGGCTCGGCTACGATGCGTCGTTCGTGTTCTTCCCCACCAAGTTTTGGGGCACGGGCTATGACATGGGCAACGACAGCGGCAACGAGGGCAAGATGAACCGTTCGGAGATGGACATCAAAGCCAACTTCCTCTTCCGTCTCGCCAAGGGCGTGTATGCGGGGCCGGCAGTGTCGTTCAACTGGATGAAGGCCGGCAGCCTCACGCGCCCCGAACTGCTCTCCGGGGGATCGACCCACGCCGCCGATCTCGGCATGGGGGCAGCCTTCGAACTCGACACGCGCGACGTGATGACCGCCCCCCACCGCGGCCTCTACCTCACGTTCGGCCAGATGGCGCGCCGGCAGTTGGCCAACGCCCGACACACCTTCTTCACCACCACCTTCGTGGCCAACGCCTACACGCCGCTCTGGCAGGGGGCGACGCTCGCGGTGCAGGCCGGCGGTGTGCTGCAGTTCGGCGCGCCGGAGTGGAACAACATGGCCCTGCTGGGCGACTCGCACGCCATGCGCGGCTACTACAATGGCCGCTACCGCGACAACGACAAACTGGAGACGCAGGTCGAATTGCGCCAACACCTCTACCACCGCAACGGCATGGTGGTATGGGCCGGGGCGGGCACGGTGTTTCCCAAGCCGGGTGCCCTGCGCCTGCGCCACGTGTTGCCCAACTGGGGCATCGGCTATCGCTGGGAATTCAAGAAAAACGTGAACATCCGGTTCGACTACGGCTTCGGCAAAAGCGGCCAGTCGGGCTTTTTATTCAATGTCAATGAAGCTTTTTAAACGCATCTTCCGCCGCGCCGCCGCGCCGCAAACGGTCTTCGTGATGGCCCTTCTCGTGCTGGCCCTGCCCAACCTTTGCCTGGCCGTCACCGAGCCCGTGCCCTTCGTCTACAGACTGGTGAACATCCTGCTGCCCGTCTCGCTCTATGCCGCCGCGCTCACCTTCCGCCGGCGGCCCGGCCTTGTGCTGTGGGTACTTTTCCCGCTTGTCTTCCTCTCCGCCTTCCAGTTTGTGCTCATCTATCTCTACGGGCACTCCGTCATTGCGGTAGACATGTTCCTCAACCTGCTCACCACCAACCCCGGCGAGGCGGGCGAACTTCTCGACAACCTCTTGCCCGGGCTGGCGTTCATCTTCGCCGTCTACGTGCCCACGCTCCTCTTGGGGGCCCTCTCAATACGCCGAAGCCACCCACTCCCCCACCGGTGGGCCCGCGTCACGCGCCTTGCAGCCTCCGCCGGGGCGGCGGCCGGACTGCTGCTCCTCGTCTTCGCCACCGGCAAGGCCTATCGGGCGGCCAACGACCTCTACCCCGTCAACGTGTTTCAGAACATCCGGCTGGCCGTGCTCCGCACCCGGGCCACCGCCCGCTATGCCGAAACCTCGCGCCATTTCACCTTCCACGCACGGCCCACCCACCCCGCCGACGAGCGCGAGGTGTATGTGCTCGTGATCGGCGAGACGGCCCGTGCGCCGCAATTCCGACTCTACGGCTACCACCGCAACACCACGCCGCGGCTCTCGGCCATGCGGGGACTTTTCGCATTCGACAAAGCCCTCACCCAGTCGAACACCACCCACAAGAGCGTGCCCATGCTGCTCTCAGCCGTGTCGGCCGCCGACTACGACAGCATCTACACCCGGAAGGGCATCATCACGGCCTTCCGCGAGGCGGGATTCCACACCGTTTTCCTCTCCAACCAGCTGCCCAACCACTCGTTCATCGACTTTTTCGGCGAGGAGGCCGACGAGTGGAAGTTTGTCAAAGAACCCACTACCGGCTCGCACTCCACTGCCGGCGACGGCTACGATGCCGACCTGCTGGCGCCGGTAGACGAGGTGCTGCGCCGGAAGAGGCGCAAACAGCTCATCGTGCTGCACACCTACGGTTCGCACTTCGAATATCGCAAACGCTATCCGCGCTCGATGGCCCGGTTTCTGCCCGATGATGCCGACGAGGCGGAAGCCGCCAACCGCGCCTCGCTGGTCAACGGCTACGACAACACCATACGTTACACCGACCGCCTGATAGCCCTGCTCATCGACCGACTCGCGGCGCAGGATGCCGCCTCGGCCCTGCTCTACACCTCCGACCACGGCGAAAACATCTTCGACGACAGCCGCCACCTCTTTCTCCACGCCTCGCCCGTGCCCTCCTATTATGAGTTGCACGTGCCGCTCCTCGTGTGGCTCTCGCCGCGCTACCGGGCCCTGAATCCTGCCGCCGCCCGGGCCCTCTCGGCCAACGCCCGCCGCCCGGTGGCCACCAGCGTGTCGGTGTTCCACACCTTTGTCCACCTTGCCGGGATCCGCACGCCCCGTCTGCTCCCCACCCTCTCCGTGGCCCACTGCGCCTACCGCCCCGCCCCGGCCCTCTATCTTGACGACCACAACGAGGCCCGGCCCCTGCAACAGATGGTGCGGAGCCGGCAAGACCGCCTCCTCTTCCGCCGGGCCGGAATGCCTCTGCCGCAGCCGTAGCAGGGGGAATATCTGTCGATGTCGGCAGCGAGAGATGGCGGGAAAACAATCGTCCCACGCTCTGGCTGTGCGGAACGTGGGACGAAGATTCAATACTTCTTGAAAAGTTCGGAATGGCTGCCTACTCTCAACACCCGAATAGTCGACCGGCTTTCGTCTATCCAGATGAGCAGAAAGTCACTTTTGATGTGGCATTCCATGCAGTTTTCATATTCGCCATGCAGAAGATGCGCCCGATAGACGACAGGGAGATTCTGCCCGCGGGCCAACATTTCCAGCACATTGAAAAGTTCTTTCAGTTCGCGAGGCTTGTGCCGATAGCGTTTCAGGTCTTTCTTGGCCTGTGCACTGTAGTCAATCCTCTTCATCTGCCTCGTCTATGGATTTCACGAAAGCCTCGTAACCGGAGAGGTCGAGCGTTCCGGCGGCAGGTTTGCCCGCCCGCGCTTCCTCAATAGCCGCCCTCGTGTCCTCGTTGGGTTCATGGTACATAGCATCGAGCAACACGCTCTCCACATAGTTGTTCAGGCTGCGGTTGGCAGCCTTGGCGTGGCGCTTCAGCGTTTCGAGCAAGTCGGCATTCAACCTGAACGATGCCGACTTTCTGGTGATGGTCGTTTCCATTTTCTTTCCTTAGATTTATATACACTCCTCTATTTCCCGTACAAAATCACTGGCAGTCTGCCTTTTCAGCCCCTTGCCCTTCGCTGCTTTCATTTCGGTGACGGCCCGTGTCAGCGTTTCCTTCACATACGCCTTTCGGGCCTGCTCCTCCCCTTTATAAATAGAGGTGGAAACCACACCACGCAGCATGCCGATAGCACGGCGGATGCTCTGTGCCGTGGACTCCTCATCGAGCGTTACAAGTATTTGCGTCATTGTCCTACCTCCCTGTTCTTTAATGGTTTTCTGTTGGCAAATATACCATTTTTCGGCCATAAATCCAAATATTCGCGGATGATTTTACACCATCGCATCAGTATGTATAAAGATTCGATTCTGTGTTGACAACACCTGAATAAGTTTTACAAATCTGCCTCTGCGGAAACTCCCCGATTAGCTTGGACAGACTGCCTTTCAAAGCTCCAAAAGCCGCTCTAACACGCCATCGGGGCCTTTGGATTTTGCCAAAGAGCCACCATCAGGAGCCCAAAGGGCCACTATCGCAAGGCAAAAGGGCCGCAGTCGTCGTGCGACTGCGGCCCTTTTGCGTCCTCGTTCGGCCCGTTTTCAGCCTCCAAGGGTTGTCAATAATATTCAAATATCTGATTATCAACACGCTGGAAACATCCCCAAAATTCGCGTATTTTCGCTCATCCGTCTGCCCGATGAAAATAACGTAGGCTCAGAGCCCGAAAAGCAGCAGATAGTTTGACAAAGCCTTCACCGGCAGTAGGGGCGGCACTTGATGCCTGCCCACACGTTTCGGAGAAACGTATCGCACGAAAAGGGCCTGCAACCGATTCCAACAAATCCAAAAGATGCCCGCCATGCAGAGGTTCCCATCATGATACGTTTCTATTTTTTGTCGGCGAATGAAACGGATGAAACGAATTTTTCCGTATTCCGCCCCCCCTTTTCGCAGGAATGGAAGTCCCCCTTTAGGGGGGATGGGGGGGCTCCTGTTGTGTTCCCTCTATACCTCTACAATATTCCGCCCCTTTCTGCGTTAAAGAAACAATGAGACAGAAGATTTTCCTTATCCATATACTCCTGTGCCTGGCCTGCAAGGTGGGGGCGCAGGATTTCGTGCTTCAAGGCAAAGTGACCGACCCGGACATGAACCCCGTGGAACTGGCCACCGTGGCGGTGCCGGCGCAGGGCAGGATGACCATGACATCGCTCAAGGGCGAGTTCAGCATGAAGCTGCGCTCGGCCGACTCGGTGGTGGTGAGGTTTTCGATGATAGGCTACCGCACCAAGACGCGCGTGCTGCGACGGCCACGGGGCAAACAGACGCTGCAGGTGGTGCTCTACAACGACAACACGCTGGCCGAGGTGGAGGTGAAGGGCGAGAAGATACAATCGGGACAGGCGCAGGACCTGAAGGTGAAGGACATGGCGGGCGCGCCCTCGGCCACGGGCAACGCCGTGGAGGGACTCATACAGAGTCAGGCGGGCGTGAGCTCGCACAACGAACTGTCGTCGCAATACAACGTGCGCGGCGGAGCGTTCGACGAAAACTCGGTCTACATCAACGGCGTGGAGGTGTTCCGACCCTTCCTCGTGCGCTCGGGGCAGCAGGAGGGATTGTCCGTCATCAACCCCTACATGGTGGACAAGATTGCCTTCTCCACGGGAGGCTACGAGGCGCGCTACGGTGACAAAATGTCATCGGCACTGGCCATCGACTACAAGCAGCTGAAGCCGGCCGCAGGGCGCAAGACGGCCTTCGAGGCCACGCTGGCGGCAAGCATGATGGGGGCCGATGCCTACGTGGGGGTGGCCACAAAAAGGCTCTCGTGGCTCAACAGCCTGCGCTACAAGACCAACCGCTATCTGCTGGGGAGCCTGCAGGAGAACGGGGAATACCGGCCCAACTTTCTCGACTACCAGACTTATCTGCACTACGAGCCGTCGAAGCTGTGGCAGGTGGACTTGATAGGCAACATCTCCGACAACCACTACCACTTCATACCGCAAAACCGCGAGACGTCGTTCGGCACGCTGGAAAACGTGAAGAGCTTCCGCGTCTACTTCGACGGGCAGGAGAAAGACCGTTTCCTCACCTACTTCGGGTCGCTCGCGCTCACCCGGCGGTTGGGCAGCCTGGCCTCGCTCTCGCTCATCGGCAGTGCCTTCCTCACCCGCGAACAGGAACGTTACGACATTCAGGGACAATACTGGCTCGACCAGACGGAGACATCGGAAAACCTTGCCGTGGGCACCTATTTCGAACATGCGCGTAACTATCTCGAAGCACGGGTGACAAGCGCGAAACTCATGCTGCGCTACAAACCCAAGAAGCATGAGGTGGAGACGGCTGTGACGCTCAAACGGGAGCACATCGAGGAAAACTCGGTGGAGTATGAAATGCGCGACTCGGCGGGCTACAGCGTGCCCCACACGGGGCGCGACCTGCACATGATATACTCGCTCCGGGCGGCCAACACGCTCGACGCGACTCGCATCGAGGCTTATCTGCAGGACACGTGGCGACTGTCAAGTGCGGGCGGACACACGCATTTCACACTCAACTACGGCGTGCGCATGAGCCACTGGAACTTCAACCGCGAGACCATCGTGAGTCCGCGCCTCTCGCTGGGCATCATACCGGCTTTCAGCGACAAGGTGACCATCCGGTTGGCCACGGGACTGTACTATCAGGCACCGTTCTTCAAGGAACTGCGCGACACGTCGACCGTGGGCGGGGTGACCTATGCCACACTCAACCGCAACATCAAGAGCCAGCAGTCGATACACTTCATCGCCGGCTACGACTACCGTTTCAGCGTGAACGGACGCAAGTTCAAGTTCTCGGCCGAGGCCTACTACAAGGCGCTGACCAACCTTGTGCCCTACTCGGTGAACAACGTGAAGACGGTCTACTACGGCCACAACGAGGCTTCGGGCCACGCCGCGGGCCTCGACCTCAAACTCTACGGCGAGTTTGTGCCGGGCACCGACTCGTGGCTCACGCTCTCCGTCATGGACACCCGCATGAGGCTCAACGGCAAAGACATTCCCCTGCCCACGGATCAGAAATATGCCGTCAACCTCTTTTTCACCGACTATTTCCCCGGCACCACCCGCTGGCGCATGAGTCTCAAGCTGGCTTTCGCCGACGGTCTGCCCTTTGCCGCACCCCACCGGGAGTTGGAAACCAACCAGTTTCGGGCCCCGGCCTACAAGCGCGCCGACATCGGCATGAGCTACCGGCTCTACGACAACGACCGCCGGCAGAAGCATTCGCCCGTACGCAACGTGTGGCTCGGCGTGGACTGCCTCAATCTTTTCGGCATCAGCAACGTGAACAGCTACTACTGGATCACCGATGTCAGCAGCCACCAGTATGCCGTGCCCAACTATCTCACGGGCCGCATGGTCAACGGCCGCGTGGTGGTGGAGTTTTAGGGAATTGCTGCTGCGGTCGGGTAAGCCCTCACGCTGTGAGGGCCTCCTCTCCCTCCTCTCCCTCCTCTCCCACAACTCTTCCCTCCTTCCTCCCCCCTCTTCTGTCAAAAAAACAAAAAAGTTGCCGCTTGTGGCGACAACTTATCAAAAAAAAGCATATATTTGCGACAGAAGGTATGCTCTGCACACCCGACAACAATCTATACTACACCACCAAAACCTACCCACCATGGATCATACGACACTAATCACCATCCTGCTGATAGCCGCCTGTCTGGGGCTCGTGGTCTATAACTTCCTGCACAAGAAGCACATCCACTACAACGCCGACGAACTGAAAAAGGCTGTGGGTCGCATTTTTGACGACAGCCACAGCCATACCGTGTCTAAGAAAAAGTTTCTGGAGAGTTTGAAAAACCAATATAGCTGCACCCAAAAGGATGCGCTCTATCTGCTCGGCATGGCCCGCAAACTGCATTTCGTCACCATGACCGACAAGGAAGTGGAACTTGTGGAATGACCCAACCGGCCGCCCCACAAGCTCCCGCAAGGCTTAGCCCAGATATTTCATGAGGATGCGGGCATTGCCGCTCTCGCGAATCTTGAGGATGCTCTTCTCGCGAATCTGGCGCACACGTTCCCGTGTGAGTCCCATTTCTTCGCCTATCTCTTCGAGCCCCTTCTCGTGGCAGCCGATGCCGAAGCACTCTTTCACAATGCGTATCTCGCGCTCCTTGAGCACGTTCTTGAGCACATTGTTCAATTCGCTGGCCATCGACTCGAAGTCCACCTGCTTGTCCGTGCGGCTGTCGTCGCCCGAAGCCAGCACATCGGCCATCGAGTTGTCGTCGTCCTCGGCGAAAGGCGCGTCGATGCTCATGTGGTGGGAGTCGGCATTGAGACTCTGCTCTATCTTCTGCTCGTCAATGCCCGTGATTTGCGCCAGCTCCTGAATGGAAGGACGGCGGTTGTGTTCCTGCACGAACTTGCTCGTCACCTGATTGATCTTGCTCACCGCCCCCACTTGGTTGAGCGGCAGGCGCACGATGCGGCTCTGCTCGGCAATGGCCTGCATGATACTCTGGCGAATCCACCACACGGCATACGAGATGAACTTAAATCCGCGGGTCTCGTCAAATTTCTCGGCAGCTTTCACCAGTCCGATGTTGCCTTCGTCGATGAGGTCGGTCAGTCCGAGTCCCTGATGCTGATACTGCTTGGCCACGGAGACCACGAAGCGCAAGTTGGCACGCACCAGTTTCTCCTTGGCGCGCTCGCCCTCACGGCCGCCCTTGCGGATGGCCTGTGCCAGCTCCGTCTCTTCATCGATCGACACCATGGGCTCATGGCTGATCTCAGCAAGATACTTGTCGAGTGCTTCGCTCGACCGGTTGGTGATACTCTTCGAAATCTTAAGTTGTCTCATGTAATCCTTTTACCTTTCTTATATATTCCTTTTTACAGACTCCACAAATACCGTGCCGACTTTGCACTCTTGTTCGCAATTTGGCGTGCAAAGTTACAAAAAAATCTCCATATCGTCAAATGGAAAAGCAAAGAAAATCATCCTTTCTGCCCATACTCACCGTTTACACGCCCCCAAGTCCCCATTCGCACTCATTTAACGCTTTCTCTGTATTATCCAAATTCGCTTCATTCGCGACATTCGCCGATGTTTTGTTTCTGTCGGCGAATGTTGCGAATGAAGCGAATCTTTTGGCCGTTTGACTTTTACAGTCGCACCTCCACGACCCTTCCGCCACGCAGACGGGCGGTGAACACCACGGGACCGCTGCCCTCACGGCTGCGCAGGATGACTTGGGCGCGGCCCATGAAAGCGGGGAAGACGAAACGCCGGGCGGAAGACGGGCCGGCGGCACCGGCCGGCAGGGGGCGGGGGCGTTCGACACCCTTGAATCCGGGGTCACCATTGCCGCAACCGAGAATCTCGGCAGGGCCGGAGACGGCGAACTGGAGCGAGTCGCAGGCATCGGGGACGAGCCGGTCGCGGCTGTCGAGCAGCGAGAGGTCGACGACAACGATGTCCTGTCCGTCGCGCCGGAGGGTGCGCTTGTGGGGCCGGGCCGAGAGGCGCGAGGCCGGACCGGTGGTCTCCACGAGGGTGGTGAGTAGCAGCCGGCCGTCGCGATAGCCGCGGGCCAAAAGCCGACCGGGGCGGTAGACGGTGGACCAAGAGAGGTGGCCGTCGGCAGGCATGGGCTTGCGCCCGAGCGAATGGCCGTCTTGCAGGAGTTCCACCTCGGTGCAGTTGCTGTAGGCCCACACCTCCACGGAGTCGCCCTCGTGGCCGCGGAGATTCCAGTGGGGCAGCAGGTGGAGCACGGGCCCGGGAGTCCATGCGGCCTTGAGATAGAAGGCTTCGTCTTTCGGGAAGCCGCAATAGTCGAGCAGCCCAAACTGCGAACCGGTGGCGGGCCACTTCATGGGGTTGGGTTCCCCGCGGTAGTCGAAGCCCGTCCAGTAGAAGAGTCCGCCGGCCCAAGGATGCCGCTTGTAGAACTTCCAACCGCGCTCGATAACGTTGCGCTCGCCACCCGACCGCTCCTCGCCCTCATAGTTGATGCTGCGCATCCAGCCACGGAGCGAGTCGGTGAAGTAGACATTGCGCGTGCCGCAGCCGCTGGTCTCCTCGGTGCCGATGACAAACCAGTCGGGATGCTGCCGGCGGCGGTTGTCCACATCGTTCTGCACGATGTAGTTGTAGCCGTGTATGTCGGGCACGGTGATCAGTCGGTCGCCGCCGGAATTGCCGTAGGTGACGGGGCGCGAGGGGTCGAGGTCGTGCACCCACTGCTGCATCGTGCGGGCAATCTTCTCCCCTTTCTCGCTGCTCTCGATGAGCCACTCCTCGTTGCCGATGCTCCAGAGGATGACGCTCGGGTGGTGACGGTCACGGGAAATCATGCGCTCGAGCAGGTCGCGGTGTTCGCGATTGGTGCCCATGAGGCGGTTTTCGTCGATGACATACATGCCGAGCGAGTCGCAGATGTCGAGCATGGCGGGCGTGGCGGGATTGTGCGAACAGCGGATGGCGTTGCTGCCGAGGGCCTTGAGGGCCTTGACGCGATAAACCCACAGCGAGTCGGGCACGCCGACACCCACGCCTGCGTGGTCGAGATGGAGATTGGTGCCTTTGAGTTCCACAACTTGGCCGTTGACCGTCATGCCGCGCGAGGGGTCGAAGGCCACGCTGCGCAGGCCCAACCGCGTCACGGTGCGGTCGGCGAGGCGGCCGTCTTGATAGAGACTGAGGCGGGCCTTATATAAATAAGGTGTATCGGCCGACCACCGGTGGGGTTTCGCAAGACTGACGGAGAGGTCGCCGGCCGACTCGCAGAGGGTCTCCTCGGCTGTGGCGCACACGGCATCGCGGGCATCGAGCAGGTCGAGGCGCACGCGGAGGAGGCCCGTCCAAGTGGTGAGCGTGCGGTCGATGCCCACCTTCACTTGGCAGGAGACGGTGGCCGTGTCTGCGCCCGTCTCGGTGTCGTAAGTGGCGGAGGCGATGCTCACAGGGCCGGTCTTCTCGAGCCACACGTCGCGGTAGATGCCCGCACCCTCGTAGTACCAGCCTTCTTCGGTGGAGGCATCGGCGCGCACGGTGAGCACGTTGTCACCGCCATAGTTGAGATATTCGGTGAGATTGTAGGTGGCCGAGGCGTAGCCGCTGGGCTCATGGCCGAGGTAGAAGCCGTTGCAGAACACCTGTGCATTGCGGAAAATGCCGTCGAAGCGCACGGCGATGCGCCGCCCCTCGTCGCTCTTGGGGATGAAGAAGCGGTGGCGATACCATCCCACGGAGTTTTGGGGCCAGCCCCACCCCACTTGCTTGTAGCCGTGGCTGTGGGAGGCGCGGGCCGAAAAGGACAGATCTACCACCCAGTCGTGGGGCAGACTGACTTGCTGCCAGCGGCTGTCGTCAAACGTGGGGGCGGCGGGGCCGCGGTTCTGTCCGGTGGAAGCGGCCTTGGAGAGATAGGTGAAATATTCCGTGCCGTGGGTGAAGTCGCGCTCCATCGACGATGCATCGCCGAGCGCGAAACGCCAGCCGTTGTTGATGAGCCGCGTCTCGCGGACGCCGGCCGCTGCGTTTTGCGACCGGGCGCAGAGGGGCATGAGGAGGAACAATATGGCAAAAAAGCCTACCCCGGCCCTTCCAAAGGAAGGGAGTGTATGGCGGAAGAAAGCCTGCCAAAAACGGTTGGTAATTTGTTTCTTCATTGTCATCATTACACCTTTCTGTCTTTCAAATTCGTGGGATGTGGCCGATAGCGTTGCCGGCCTGCACATCCCATTTCTATTTCAACATTATTTTTTATATCTATACACCCTGCCGGGCGTGCGGGCAGGCATAAGGCACTGCCCCTACTGTTCGACACAAGACGCTTCGCCCCTTCAAGAAAACTTAGTCATCTTTGCATCTTTCAATTCTTGAATTTTTAAATCTTTGAATCTTTTAATTTTGCACGTTCCCCCTCGCATCCTCCCGGAAGAAGTTCTCGAAGCTCTTCACCACATAGCTGGGCACATCCTTGATTTCCGCCCCCTGTTTTTTCAGATAGGCTTCGAGGCTCATCAGTTTGCCCATCGTGGCCGTGTAGTTGGCCTTGGTGAGAAACTTTGAAAGCTCCTGCGCCTTCGAACGCTGCAACTTGAAGTGGCTCACGAGCATGTCGGCGAAGTAGTCGCGCTGTCCGGTCTCGTCGTAGCTGTTCTCGCTCTGCACCAGTTTCGGACTCTTGTAGATCAAAAACTTGATGGAATCGGGCTCGCCCGTGTGCCGCGTACCGTTATAAATCTTCTCATATTCGAAGTAACAGTTGCAATATCCGAGCTGTGCCAACTCCTTCAGTTCGTCGTGGGCGGGCTGCAAAACGCGCTGGATGACGTGCCGGAAGGCCTTGTATTTTTTGTCGATGTTGAGTATCTGACGGAAATATTCGGTCGAAAAAGTCACCGTCCCCTTGTCGAGCCAAGCCGAAATGAGGAGGAAAATGCGTTGCGTGTATTTGTTGCGCGTGTTGTAAACGGTGTCTTTTCCGAGCAGATGATAGCCCAATTCCACGGAAATAAATGCCTTGGCAATGTCTTCATCCATGTGGATGTTGACATACGGATTGTGTACATCTTCGGGAATATAAACATCGCAAAGATTGGTCACACGCTTGTATTTCCGCCCCTCCGAACTCTTGTAAGGTATCTGCACGGGTATCGTGGCGAGTGCCGTGAGCGCGTTGCGGAGTTCGGGATAGTGGTTCTTGTTGACGGCGAAATCCTTGAAATAAAGGTTGAGTGACACGCCGTGGTCGTTCTGTATGTCGCCCTCCTGAATGTGTGACAACTTGGTGATGTCGGTGATCTTCCGGGAGATGAGATTGTGCAAAACATCCTGCAATTTCTCGAGCATAAACGTGACCACCTTGTTTTGCATCGCCGAGTAGTCTTGGCTCATGTAGGTGAATGCCAGCGGCGTGATGATGAACGTCTGTTCGTTCACCGGCAGTGCGTTGGCTATGAGTTCCCGCTGCTTCTTGGTGAGCTTTTTCGGGGCCTTGCCACGCGCTCTGGCTGTCGGCTTTTTTGCTTTCGTTTTCTTCGTTTTTACTTCTTCCATTGTCAAGAAGTTTTCTTCCGCTTCGTCACCGTCAAGGGGGGCTTCTTCGGCCACGGCCGTCAGGGTGCTCCCACCGGCGGCCGCTGTGAAGGCGAAGCCGGCCGCTGATGCCCCATTGTCGGCCGAAACGCCTCGCGAAGCTATCTCCGTGAACTCGTCGCCGAACACCAATTCGTTGTTATCATCCATGATATGTGTTGTTTTTATTTTTGTTTCTTGCCTTATATATAATAAGGTGCAACGGCGGTGGCCCGTCCGTCGCCCGGGGGCGGAAACCGGAACTTCGCTGCCCGGAGCCTTGCCGCCCGCTATTTGCGCAGTTCGAAATCCACGGGCACGCACCTGAGATATTTCGCCAGCGATTTCTTCTGGCATCCCCTGCCCTTCTCGATGCGCAGAATCTGCGCGGCGGTGAGTCCCGTCTCGTCGCTGACACGGCGCAGGGAGTAGCCGGCCCGGATGCGCTCGCGCTGCAGGGCATCGCCCAGATCGGCCACCGTCCAGATCTTCCGCCCGCCGATGGCGAGCAGACAGTTCATGCCCGTCACCGTCTTGAGCAGCGAGCGCAGGGCGTAGTTGTCGCGCCCGATGGGGCGCAGCAGCGAGGCGGGATAGATGCCCCGGGCCTCAAACGTGAGCCGAAGTGCTGTTTCAAGTTCTTCTAATGTCATAGTTTCTCGATGGGTGTGCGTCGCCCCGGCGGATGCCCCGTGAGGGGACACAGAGGGTGGCGGACACTGAAAACCCGAGCAAATATAATCGAAATATCTGATAGTACCAAACATTTTCGGCAAAAAGTTTATTTTTTCTTTTCTCGCGCCTAACTCGTTGGTTCACAAGTTGTTGTAGTTCCCAAATTGATACACTTCAAGTTTTAATCGGTTGGAAATCAATCGGATAACTGATGCATGATGGCACGATTTTGTTACGACTCGACCAATGGCACGGTTTTGTTCCCAAATTGATACACTTTTCCCGTAAATTGCTTATAACCTACGGGTTCGGATAAAATCGCGGGAGAAAGGTTTAAGGTGGGTGTTGGGTGATAGGTGTTGGGGGATAGGTGTTAGGTGTTGGGTGGTAATGGCAACTTTGTCTTGCCGCCGTAGGGGCAGTGCTTTATGCCTGCCCGCACCGAAGATCCCCCTGAGAGACCCCCCACCCCCCTAAAGGGGGCTTACATTCCTGCGAATAGGTGGATGGCAAAGCCCCCTTTAGGGGGTTGGGGGTCTCTCAAGGGACAGTTGGGGGTCTTTCAGGGGGCGGTTTTTGGGGGCTCTTTTTGGGCTTTCCTTTTTGTCCTCTTTCTTCCTCAAAAACCACCTCTGTGCTTGGCGCACAGCCGGAAAAATCGCACGAGGCTGCGAATACGCGAATTTCAGACACATTCGCAAACGACTGGCTGCCAATGGCTTCCGTTTTTCATACAATCGCCGAAGCTTCTTTTTCTCTGTCGCGAGGCCCGAACGACCTCGCCAAAGGGCCTCTTTCGCCATCCCGCGGAGGCCCTTTCGCGTTCCGACAGAGCCCGTTTGAGCCGCCGGGTGTGGCCGTTTCGGCCATCCGCGCGCCCAAAATCCCGTTTCCGATATGCTTCCGGGCCTCTCCCCCACCCTTTTTCTGCGCTATTTGACCGACTCGCCCCGACGGTCTTTTGTATGCTTTTTTGTGCGCCCGACTACCATCCCGGCTGCCGCCTCCTCCCCTTCTGCGCCTTGCCAAACTTCTGGCACGGTCGCCCTGCCGATGCTGCCGGTTTCTTGGGGCGTAACAAAATCGTGCCTTTTACCATCGCTTTATATTTATCATACAATATACTGATTTTTAAATGGTTAACTTTTTATCTTTTTCTACAAACTTCAAAAGGGCGTAGCAAATAGGGAACATTGGGGGAACAAAATCGTGCCGTCAACTGCTTTTTGGTGGAGGGCGCAGGGCAGAGGGGATGCCCGGACGGGAAACGATGCTTTCGTCGACGGGCAGACCGAAAAGGATGGGATTTCCTTAAAACCGTAACAAAATCGTGCCATCGCACTTGCATTTATCCGCTCGGAGTGCCCGAAAACACGCGGATGGGCAAAAAAGCGTATCAAAACGGGAACGTGGGGCCGCGAAGAAAGGTGTATCAATTAGGGAACCTGACTGCCCCACCCTACCGGAAATGGTGGCCGGATGTTCCCAAAATGTTCCGATATTGATACGCTTCCGGGCAAAGCGTAACAAAGTCGTGCCTTCAATTTGCTGTAAATTCATTCCATATCTGTGCTGGTTATCAATGACTTACGTTTTAAAGTGTAACAAGATGGGAACTTTCTCTCTCCATTTTCTCTCACTGTTTCTTCCTTAATGCGTTGGCGGAATGGAATGTCGAGGATGGCACGGTTTTGTTCCCAAATTGATACGTTTCTGCTTCCTGCTCCTTGTTTTTTGGGTGCATTCTGCCGCGCCCAACCGCCTGCATTCCCCTCTCAGACGGGGATTTCAGGGTATAAATGCAGGTGGTGAGGGCTGAGGAGCCTTTCAGCAATGGCTGTCCGGTCGGTGTGGGAAGGGGTGTTTGTCGGTGCGTAAAGCGTGTTTAAACCGCTTGGATAGGGCGTTTAGCCGATGTGGAAGGGATTTTAGGCGGGCGCGGAAAGGAGCTTCGGCAGGTGTGGAAAGGTTGCTTAGGTCGCATGGACAAGGGGGGCGGGTCGCGTGAAAGGAATTTTTAGGCACGCCAAGAAGATGAATGTAAATAAAAACGCAAAGGTTCCCAACTTGTTACGATTCCCGCGATCGGCATTTGCCGATAATGTTCCCTTTTTGTTACACATCTTCGTGAAACCTCTTTGTTTATCGGCTCTCCAAACTGTGATATAAAAGAGCCTAAAATGGTTTTCATTTATCTTGCAACAAGACAAAGCGTAACAAAATCATGCCATTTAATCCTATTATTTTACTTTTTTCGTTCTTTTCCTCTCTCCCACTCCTTTGATATTCCCAAAGTGATACGTTTCTGTTGTTGAGGTTCCCGAAATGTTCCGAAAAGGTTCCCAAACTGTTCCGTTCCGTTCCCAAACTGTTCCCCGTAGGTTCCTAATCTGTTACGGTTAAAGTTCCCTATCCGTTACGGTTTTTCTTTGCAACTCATTGAATGTCAGCATTTAGCGAAACCCTATAAATCTAAAAATAATGATTCTATAGGCGATAACAATACGAAATAGAATTTTCGGAATATAATTTTATTTTTATATTATTATTAGGATTTTTATTTAGGGAAAACGCGTGTGTTTTGCAGCAGCAGTGATTCAGAATTAAGCGTTTGGGCCGGCCGCGCCCGATTTGCGCCTCCCCCCACTCCACTTTTATCTGCACTTGCCCACCCTTGTGTTTATTTTCGTATGGCGGTGCGTCGGAAAGAAGAGTTTCACGCCACGCTCCAAGCGCACAAGGTCTCCCCCTTTCTCTGCGCCGCTGCGTGGGAAAGGTCCGCCGGAATGCCTATACAGGCGGCTGACGCGGCACACAGGTCGCACGGGACCGCCCTCCACCTACCCGACGGACCCCCAAGATGCTGCTTCCTCCCTGCTTTCAGGCACACAGGCTCGCCACGCCCCGGCCTGACAAGAACTCCCATTTCCTCTGTATCCCTGCGTGGGAAACGCCCCGGAAAAAGGCAATTAGCGCATGGAGCGGACGGAGCTTCAAATGACGTGTTCCCTCCCATCGTGGCTGTTCTTGTGTCTACTGCCAGCGATAAACGCAGACCTTGCAAATGCCTTGTCCCCTCCCATTGTGGCTGTTTTTGTGTCTACTGCCAGCCCGTGTGTGTCGTCAAGTTGTGGCTCGCAGTTTCCTATCGGGCGCGCTCAGGCCCTTCCATGTTTGTCCATCGCCACAGACAGGTAACGGGCACGCCCACAGTGCATCAAGAAATGTGGATAGATGCAGCAAAATGGTATGCTCTCCGGGCGATTTTAGATGCTTCCTCGTCCGGTCGTCGAATTTCCATTGTCCACCGGGTAATGTTTTCTTGTCCACTTATCAATGTCTCCCTGTGCATTTATCAATGCTTTCTTGTCCACTTATCAATGTCTCCCTGTGCATTTATCAATGTTTTTTTGCCCACTTATCAATGTTTCATCATCCCTTTGTCCTCCCTCTTTCAAGTTTTCTCTTCGCTTCTTTTATGTTAATATATTTCATCTATTAACATCTTTCCATGATGTCTTGTTTTTTCATTTACCCTATTTCATTACTTTCCCCATTCCTCTATGAGGCATGGAAGCCGATCTGTCCCCTACTCCATTCCGCCATTTATAGTAATAAAATACTATCTATTTTTATTTCTTTATCTTTCATTTTCCATTCCATCACCCCGTGTCTCCTTTCCATTCTCCAATAGCTCCACATCTTGTTTTGTTATTTTATAAATAAAGTTATTTATGGTCTTTTATCCTCTTTCCACCTCTTTGTTTATTATTTTATAATTAAAGTGCTAAAGAACATAATACCTTTAGTGTTTTAGCTGTATAGTTGGTTTGTGATCACTTTTGCTTGCGAAAGATGCGTTTATTATTTTAGTGTGATACGTTTAAATACATATAGCATGTTAATAATAAATATTTAAAGTGTTATATGTGTTTATTATGTTTTATTGAATCTTTATTGTTAAATAATTATATTATTTGTTTTTAAAGTGATATGTGTTTATACGCTTAAATAATTATATTTCTATGTAACTTTATTCTTTAGTTGTTTATTTTTTTATTATTAGAGAATGTAATTATTAAATAATTATATTGATAAACGATTAAAGGTATAAATTGTTATAGAATTAAAGTGCTTTAAATCTTTAGAATGTTAGTGTTATAACGCTAAATAAATATAGTTGTATAATTGTAAAGGTATAAATAGCTAAATAAATAAAATGTTTTAGGTCTTTATATCTTTATTATTTTAGTGTTATATGGCTTTGTTTGTAAAAAGATATAATTATAAATACGTTTAGGTGGAAAGTAAATTATATCTTAATAATTATAACATTATAGTAGAAAAGGGGTAAAAGAGCATAAAACTATAGTGAAATATACACTTTCTCCGGGGTTTGTTTGGCCGGATAAAGCAAAATTCTTAAATTTGCCAAAGGTTTGGACGAAAGTCAAACCACGTGCCAAGAAATAGCCGGTCTCACGCATATAATTATGTGTTTTCATTGGTTGATGAACATGATTTGATGGGCTGGCGAGTGACGTTCGAATGAGTGGGCGAGTAAGTGAACTCCGAATGATTGAGGAAACATTTATAAGCTGATGAAAAAGGTAGCTGGCATGATAAAGGAAGACGAGTGAAGCGATGAGGAAAAATAGCTGGCGTGATGAAGGAAGATGAGTGAAATGATGAGGAAAAATAGCTGGCGTGATGAAGGAAGATGAGTGAAATGATGAGGAAAAATAGCTGGCATGATGAAGGAAGATGAATGAAATGATGAGGAAAAATGGATAGGAGGATGAAGGAGGAAGGGCAAAATGATAAAAGGGAAAAGAATAGAAGAATAAAGGAAAATGGATAGAACGATAAAGAATAATAAATAAAAACGATGAAGAAAAACTTGAAAATAGTATTTGCCAATCAAAAAGGTGGGGTGGGGAAGACAACGCTTTGTATGCTCTTCGCCAACTATCTGGCAAGCAAAAACAAGCCCGTGTGCGTGATAGACACCGACTTGCAGAAGACGATATTCACGCAGCGGGAGGACGATTTGAAGGAAAACGGCGAGGAGGTGGAAATACCCTACGTGGTGCAGGCGTTCTCGCTGAAAGATCCCGAGAACGTGCGGCAGCTCATGGAGAGCGTGGAAGAGACACCGGGCTACTTCCTTTTCGACGCGCCGGGAAACATCAATGAAGACGGGCTGGTGCAGCTCTTCGCGGGCGCCGACTACATCGTGTGCCCCTACCAGTATGAGAAGAAGACCATCAACTCCACGGGCATTTTCATTGAAGTGATCAATCAGCTGAAAGACCAGATACCTCAGATGGCTGCCGAGATGTTTTTCGTGCCCAACAAGTTCGATTCCCGCACGGGCACGGTGCGCGAATTGCAGTCGTATATGGCCACCGACGACCTTTTCAAGAAGTTCGGACAGGTGACGCCGCGCATCCCGCAACACATCGGGCTGACGCGCATTGACACGATTTCCAACTCGAGCGATCAGGTGAAAGACGTGAAAGGGACGTTCGACTACATGATTCGCAACATGAAATAGGGTAGGGGAGAGCTCCTTCCGATGCCTATATATAATAAGGTGGAAAACCATCGGCGCGGGGCCTTCCGCACACTCTGTGGCGGATGCACGCCCGACCCAATGCTCGGGCAGGCTGCAGGAAGAGGCCCCCACGGCCCGGAGAGGAAAACCTCCGAACGGTGATGCGAGCGATGTGAAACACGTTGAATGTCAGAGGAATAGACCCAAAAGAAGCAGGATAGGCTGAACTTGGCGGCTTCAGCCGGAGAGTGGGGGGCAACCGACAGCCCCTTTCGTTCCGAAACGAGAGTTTACGAAACTTAAATAATTGATATAACCGATACGAATATGGCAAAAAAGCACAAAGAAAATATGATTTCGATACCGTCCTCGCTTGCAGGACTTGTTGAACGCGCACAGGGTGTGCAAACCATTCCCGCGATGCCCCCGATAGGCGGCCGACGCGAGGACCCCAAAGAGGAGAAGCCGGCTGCCGAGGCTGCCGCACCTGTTCCGGCCCATGAGACAGCGGCTCCCACACAGTCGGAGACCGCCCCCGTGCAGTCTGCCTCCGCCCCCACACGGCAGGAGACGGCTCCCGCGCAGCAACCGTCAGCACCCAACGGCAGGCCGGCTGGCGAGGAAGTGGCCTCCCCGGCCGTCGCCCCCGCCCCTTCAGCCGCTTCCGCCCCTTCCGCAGACGAGATGGCGGCTGCTCCCGCTGCCCGTCCGGCATCGGCCCGCGATACTTCCGCTCCGGCCAATGGCGCCGTAGAGTCGGCTGCCGAACTCGATGATGCTGCCGCCAAAGGTGAAGAGAAGAAGACTCCGAGCCGTCGCAGCAAGCGGGGGCAGGAGTGGCAGAACTTCATCGACTCTGCCGTGGCCTTCAAGAAAAACAAGACCTACATGGAGACGATCCTCATCGACAAAGACATGAAAAACATGGTGGAGTTCTTGAAGTCTATCGTGGGCGAGAAGGTGACGGCCAAGGATGTGGTGAGTGGCATCGTGCGGGCCTTTGCCGAGGAGAACAAGGACATCATCAATGAGGTGTTCAACACGCGGCAGATAGGGCGTTGAAGAAAAAGGCCTCACCCCCGGCCCCTCTCCGAGGGGAGAGGGGAGTGATGTGCCCATAGGTGAGGTGGTAGGTGATGGGTGGTAGAAGATGTGTGAAATGGTGGGGATGTAAAAGCATAAATTATTTTAGTAATAAAGTTGTTTGTTGCTATAATTCTTTGTGATGATATTCCTTTTTTACTGTGATCTCGCCTTCCTCTGCCTTTGTAGCTACCCAAGGGTGGTGTCGCTCATGTGCGAAGTGGGGGCTGAGTGGGGGGCGAAGTGGCATCGCTCACGCACGGAGTGGGAGCGGAGTGTCTGCCATGATAGAGACGATATAATCCTTGCAGTATGAAAAAGACGATACTTGCAGCGGTTTGGCTGCTGTTTTCCGTTGCCGCTCAGGCTGGCAATGGGAAGAATGGAAATCTCCCCCAGTCTGCGGTGGGCCTGGAGGGAGAGCGGGGCGTGGAGCGAGTGGCTGCGGCCGGAGAGCCCGGAGGGGCGTCGGATGAGGGCAAGTTGCCCCTACGCCGCCACGAGATAGGTTTCCATGCCGGCCTGTTCGGTGAGTGCTCCTCCACCCGTGACGAGCGGCAGACGGCTCCCAAAGATGCCCCGGGCGGCGACTGTTGCGACGATGATTTCTGCGGACTGCGGTTGGCTGCCCACATCACTGCCGCCGTCGAATACTACTACAACATCGACCGCCACTGGGCCGTGGGCGGACTGGTGGCCACTGGCAGCGGTGCCCATTCCTTCAACGGCCCCTCGGGGTGCGAGGAGCGGCGGGGCAGCAACATCTGGTTTGCGATGCCCCACGTGCGCTTCACGTGGCTGCACAGCCGTTTCGACATCTTGCGCCTCTATTCCCGCATAGGGCTCGGTTATCTATGGCAGCACCTTAGTGCCGAGCAGAGCTGTGCGGGCAGGGTCTATGCCGCCGACCACCGTTCCCGGTTGGCCTATCAGGTGAGCGTCGTGGGCGTGGAGTTTGGCTGCCGGGCCGTGCGCCTTTACAGCGAGTGCGGCTACGGGGCGCAGGGCGTGTTCACCCTCGGGGTGAAATATGCGTGGTGAGCGAGCGTGAGGGCAGGCGGAATGTCTGCCCCGAGGGGCGCGGCAGGAGGGAGCCCGACCGTGGCCGGGAGAGGCTTGAGGTGTAAAGGAAATTCGCCGCGCGTTTGCATTTCGGGCATTTTTGTTATATCTTTGCAGTAGCGGAGGGAGCACGGGTGTGCCCCCTTTTTTCGTGCCCGGGCGGTTGGGGAGGGTGTCGCGCGGGCCGAATGGCGGGACAAAAGGGCTGCGGCGGGTGGATGAAAGGGCCCCTTTCGCCGGATGAGAGGGGCCTTTTTGCTGGATGAGAAAGGCCGGATGAGGGAGAGGAGGGGTGGCGATGGCGGGGAGAGGGGAGGCCCTCACGGCGTGAGGGCTTACCCGACCACAGCCGCGTGTCCGCTATTTTCATTTTTGTGATGAGTTTCAGGCTATAGACCGAGGAGGGAGAGTGGAGCGGAGAGCGGGGCGGGAGGAGATGCCGGAGGGAAAAAAGACGGAGGAAAGAAAGGGAGGCTGGCGGAGTGGTGGGGGAGGCTGGCGGAGTGGGGGAGAGGCTGGAGGCGCCGGGCGTAAGACGGGCGGGGGCGGCTGTAAACAGAAATTAAAAGAAAAGGTTTGGCTGTTTCTGCAAAATGTCGTACTTTTGTGCCCAAGTATCAACCAAGAAGAAAATGATGAAGGCTAAGTCGGTTGTTGCCCGAGTGGCAATGTTGATGATGATATATGGCAGCACGCTTGCACTTGCCGCACAGACGGGCGACGCTCCCCACAGACAATCGGCGGCGCAGGCTGCCGCTCAGGCCCCGGCCGGCGGTCCGGCCGTGCAGGCGAAAGATGCTGCCACGGCGACCCGTACCAAGGGTGTAGCCGCCCGGAGTCAAGGCCCGGCAGCCCGGCAAGGAGGCGGGTCCGCTCAAGCCGGGGGAGGCGCAGCTGCTTCGGGAGCCGCTTCCGCCCCCGGCGGAAAGGCAAATGCTCCGGCGACGGAGGCTGCCGCCGGAGCCGACACGGCCGATGTAGGCGCGCAGGCCGGTCTCGACAGTCTGCCCGAGGCAGGCGGCGAGGCCTTTGGCGAAGCCGACGAGGGCGGCGGCATCTACCACTCGCTCAAGACGAAATTCATCGAGGGCAACGCCGGCTTCATGTCGCTCGTGGCACTGGCCCTCATCCTCGGTCTGGCCTTCTGCATCGAGCGCATCATCTATCTCAGCCTGTCTGAAATCAACGCCAAGCGTCTCATGGCCGACATCGAGGAACGCTTGCAGCGCGGCGATCTCGAAGAGGCCAAGACGCTCTGCCGCAACACCCGCGGACCCGTGGCCGCGATATGCTACCAAGGACTGTTGCGCGCCGCCGACAGTCTGGAAGACATCGAGCGTTCGGTGGTGAGCTACGGCACGGTGCAGGCCGCCAATCTCGAGAAAGGCTGCTCGTGGATCACGCTTTTCATCGCCATGGCCCCCTCGCTCGGCTTCTTGGGCACGGTGATCGGCATGGTGATGGCCTTCGACCAGATAGAGCTCGCCGGCGACATCAGCCCCACCATCGTGGCCTCGGGCATGAAGGTGGCCCTCATCACCACCATCTTCGGCATCATCGTAGCCCTCATTTTGCAGGTGTTCTACAACTACATCCTCTCCAAGATTGAACACATCACGAGTCAGATGGAGGAATCGGCCATCACGCTGCTCGACCTCCTCGCCCGTGAGAAACACCCCACGGCATGAAACACTCCCTCCCCCGGCGGCTCCCCGCCGAACGACTCTCCCTGCGCGTGCTCTACGTGCTGCTCGCGCTGACGGCCCTGCTTTTTGCCGCCTTTTTCCTTGTGGGCTTCGACCGCCCCTCCCTTGAGAGTCCCGGTTTTCGCGACCCCCTCTTCACCGATGTGCTCCTGTGGTTCGCCCTCGCCCTTGCGGCCCTCGCCTTGGGTGCCGGCGCATGGGCCCTGTGGCGCGGACTGCGGCAGCGCGACGGCAGCGAACGCGTGGTCAACGGCGTGCCCTCGGCCAAGATTTCGATGGGCGTGGCCGCCCTCACCGCCGTTGTAGTCCTGCTCTCGTTTGTCTGCGGTTCGCCGGCTCCCGTCACGGTCAACGGCTCCCCTTTCGCCGATGTCTTCTGGCTCAAGGCCGCCGACATGTTTGTGGCCACCTCCCTCGTGCTCATGCTCGTGGCCGTGGGAGCCGTGGTCTTCGGATACACCCGCTATTACAGAAAGGAGCGGCCCCGCCCATGATGTTCCGCCGCCACAGGCACAGCGTGCCCCTGCTCAACACCACGTCGACAGCCGACATCTCGTTCATGCTGCTGATCTTCTTCCTCGTCACCACCTCCATGGACGTGGACAAGGGGCTGCGCCATCAGCTGCCCCCCGCCGAGCGGCAGCGGCAGGAGGAATCCACTGCCGTGAACAAGGCCGACATGCTCGCCCTCACCCTCACGGCCGACGGCCGACTGCTCGCCGACGGCCACCCCTCCACCCCCGCCGCCGTGGCTGCCGAGGCCGAACGGCTCATCGGCAGGGTGGGCAGGCGGCACATCATCACCATCGAGGCCGACCGCGAGGCCGACTACAACCTCTACTTCGAGACCCAAAACGCCCTCGCCGACATGTATCGCCGCCTGCGCGGCAGGGTGGCCCGCCGCCGTTTCGGCAGGCCCTACGGGCAGTGCGACGCCTCGCAGCGCGAAGTCGTCGACCGGCTCGTGCCCCAACGCGTGTCCGAATCCTACACCGGCGCAGCCTCCGCATCCCCCGCTCCGGCTGCCCGTCCGGCCTCTCCTGCCTCCTCCACTCCCGTCACCGCCGCGAAAGGAGGCCGCCCATGAGCCTTTTCCGCCGCCGCAGGAGGGAGGTGCCCGGACTCAACACGGCATCGCTGCCCGACCTGATATTCACCGTGCTCTTCTTCTTCATGATCGTCACCCACATGAAGGAGGTCACACTCAAGGTGCGCTACCGCGTGCCGCAGGGCAGCGGCCTCTCCCGGCTCGCCCGCAAGTCGGCCGTGGTCTATGTCTACATCGGCCGCCCCGCAGGTCGGGACGACGGCCCCACGCGCATACAGGTGGACGACCGCTACGTCACCCCCGAGGCCCTCACCGACTATCTCGTGGCCCGCAAGCGCAGTATGCCGCCCGAAGATGCCGCCCGCCTCGTGGTCTCCATCAAGGCCGACCGCCACACCAAGATGGGTGTCATCAACGATGTGAAACAGGCCCTCCGGCGGGCCAATATCCTTAAAATAAGCTATTCTGCCACAGAAAAAAGTGAAAATAATCTATCAAAATAATAGATTTGCATTCTTTTTTATTGTGAAATTCATATTTTTGTTATACCTTTGTACCCAAATTAACAGTTATTATGGGACATCATCATTTAGATTTATTGGACAAGAAAATCCTCAAACTCATTTCCGAGGATGCTCGCATTCCATTTCTTGAGGTGGCGCGTGCCTGCAACGTGAGCGGTGCGGCTATCCACCAGCGTATTCAGAAACTTTCCAATCTCGGTATCATCAAGGGTTCGCAGTTCATCCTCGACCCGGAAAAAATAGGCTATGAGACTTGCGCCTACGTTGCGCTCTACCTGCAAGACCCTTCGCGCCACGACACGGTGGTGGAGGCCCTGCGCAAGGTGCCCGAGGTGGTGGAGTGCCACATGACCACGGGCGGCATGGACCTTTTCATCAAGCTCTACGCCCGCAACAACCACCATCTCATGCAGCTCATCCACGACAAGCTCCAGCCCCTGGGCCTGTCGCGCAGTGAGACCATCATCTCTTTCAGCACCTCCATCGACCGCCAGCTGCCCATCGTCGACATGCCGGTGGACGAGGAGAGCGAAGAAGACGACGAGGCGTAGGCCTTTCGCCCGTACCCTCGCCGGGGCTGTCACCGCCGCCCGCCATGCAGCAATGGTGGGCGAGGCATCAGCCACCGGCATTCAAGCAAACACAAAAGCCACATTCCGACTCCCTTTGCGAGGCGGAATGTGGCTTTGCTTCGTTGCTTTTCTTCGTCTTTCAGAGCTGTCCGCCCTGTAGCCGCCGCTCCAGTTCCCAAGCCCGTATGTGGCGTATGCCTTCACGCGAAGGCAACTGCAGGTCGTCCAGCGACACCACGTATTTCTCATAGTGGTCGGCAATGCTTTGTAGCGACGCATATTCCCGCCTGACAGTTTCCTCGTTGGCGAGCATGTAGGTGGCTTGCAGGTAGACGGTGCGGTCGCCTTTCATGGCAACAAAGTCTACTTCAAGTCCTTGGCTGTCACCCACATACACCGTGAAGCCACACCGTCGGAGCTGCAAGTAGACCAGATTTTCCAGTTCGTAGCCCACACCGTGGGCCGTGCCCTGAAAGAGATAGTTGCTGAAGGCAAGGTCGTTGGCGTAGTATTTGCACACGCCCGCAATCGTCTCCTTCCCCCGTATGTTATACCGGTCGGTGCGGTGGAGCAGGTAGGCATCCGACATGTAGGTGAGATATTGCGACAGTTTCTCATAGCTCACCATGCGCCCCTTGCCCTTGTAGAATTTCATGAGGCTGTTGATGGAGAACAGCGTCGATGTGTTGTTCACCAGATAGACGAACAAGTCTTCCAGCAGCCGGGGGTCTTTGATGCTTTCCCGCTGTATGATGTCGCGCAGCAAGATGGTGTCTTTCAGTGCCATCACATAGTTGCGGCGCACTTCGTCGCCTGTCAGTTTGAGCATTTCCGGCATTCCCCCCTGCTGCATGTATTCGATGTAGCTCTGCCTGTTCTCCTCTTTTCCCGCCATGCCGCAAAACTCCGCAAACGAGAACGGAAACACCTCTATCTCCACATATCGGCCCGAGAGCAGCGAAGCGAGTTCGCCCGAGAGCATCTTCGAGTTGGAGCCCGTCAGAAACAGCTCGTAGTCGTGGGTGAAATCCTGCGAGTAGGAGTTGGCAAACCGCTCCCACTCGCTGATGTTTTGCACCTCGTCGATGAAGATGTAGACCTTGCCCTCGGGTTTCAGTTCACGCCGATAGCGTTCGAAGAGTTCCGTCAGGTCGTGGCAGTCTCTCACGCCGTCGAAGGCCAGCAAGTCTTTGTTGAGCATGAAAGTGTTTTCAGGCTTCACCCCGTTGTCGATGAGCTGCTTGGCGATCTGTCGCAGCAGATAGCTTTTGCCGGCCCGGCGTTGGCCCACGAGCACCTTCACAAGGCGGTTGCCCACGAAGGGCATGATTCTTTCCAGATAGGTCCGGCGGGTGAACCCCATGTCGATGGGCTCTCCTCCCCAGTAATTGTATTGTCGCAATGCGTCGAAAACGTTCTCCATACCTTAACTTTTTGGCAAATATAACAAAAGTTTTGGGTGTGGCCAAAACTTTTGTTCGTTTTCTTGTTGTTTTCGAGTGTGGAGAGTGCTTTTGCTCTTATGAATAGTGCGCGGAGCATACAAATAAAAGCCACGCGCCTTGTGGAAGCGTGGTCTCGGCGGATAAAGTTCTGCCGGCGGTAAGCAGGCCTCCGGCTGCCTCGGCCCTATTTCCTCACATAGTCGACGAAGGCGTAGCGGTGGGCGTGTCGTTCGTCGGTGGGGTGGGGCTCGCGGGCGGTCTCGCGCCACGTTTCGCGATAGGGCGGGAAGAAGGCGTCGGCCTGCGCGGGTGTGTCGTCTATCTCGGTGAGACAGAGGCGGTCGGCGAGAGGCAGGGCCTGTTCGTAGACGGTGGCCCCGCCGATGATGTAGACCTCCTCCGCCGGGGTGCAGTGGGCGAGGGCCTCGGCGAGCGAGGCGTAGGTTTCACAACCGGGGAACGATTGCCCCGAACGGCTCAGCACAATGTTGCGGCGGTTGGGCAGCGCACCCTTGGGCAGCGACTCGAAGGTGCGCCGGCCCATGACGATGGTGTGGCCCGTGGTGAGTGCCTTGAAGCGTTTCAGGTCGTTGGGCAACCAGTAGAGGAGTTGGTTTTCGTAGCCGATGGCGCGGTTGGCAGCCACGGCGGCAATGATGTTGAGAGACATGTGAGTGGTCATTTCTTGTTTTCACACCGACACCGTGGCCTTGATGTGGTCGTAGGGGTCGTAGTTTTCGAGCGTGAAGTCTTCGAAGCGGAAGTCAAAAAGGCTTTTCACCCCGGGGTTGAGCCGCATCGTGGGCAGGGGGCGCGGCGTGCGTGTGAGTTGCAGACGGGCCTGACTGAGGTGGTTCAGATAGAGGTGGGTGTCGCCCGTGGTGTGGATGAAGTCGCCCGGCCGCAGCCCCGTCACCTGCGCCATCATCATCGTGAGCAGCGCGTAGGAGGCGATGTTGAACGGCACGCCGAGGAAGGTGTCGGCACTGCGCTGGTAGAGTTGCAGGCTCAGGCGTCCGTCGGCCACGTAGAACTGGAAGAGGCAGTGGCAGGGCGGCAGCGCCATGTCGTCCACCTCTGCCGGATTCCACGCCGACACCATCATGCGGCGCGAGTCCGGCGTGCGCATTATCTGGTCGAGCACGTTCTGTATCTGGTCTATCGTGCCCCCTTTGTAGTCGGGCCACGAGCGCCACTGGTGGCCGTAGACGGGTCCGAGGTCGCCGTTCTCGTCGGCCCACTCGTTCCATATCCTCACCCCGTGTTCCTGCAAGTAGCGCACGTTGGTGTCGCCCTTGAGAAACCACAGCAGTTCGTAGATAATCGACTTGAGATGCAGTTTCTTGGTGGTGAGCAGCGGGAATCCCTCTTCGAGATTGAATCTCATCTGATGGCCGAACACGGAGAGCGTGCCCGTGCCCGTGCGGTCGCCCTTCGGGGTGCCCTCGTCGAGTATGCGTCTGAGCAAGTCGAGATATTGTTTCATTGTCGGTTTATGGTTAGTTGTCTTCGTTGATGATGTGCGGAGCCTCGTCGGGCACATGCCCGCTCTTGACCTTCCACTCCGCCGGATAGAGATTGTTGGCCCGCGTGCCGATGTTCTTGGCAAACCCCAGTGGATGGCCCCCGTAGCTTACGGCCACGATGCCCCGCGGCACGGCGGGCGGCAGCGTGACGGCTTCGTGGCGCAGATAGGCCATCGCCTGCGCGTAGGATAGTTCGGCTGCGGGATATTTCTCCTTATTATATAAGATGGACAGTGCCTCCGAGTGGTCGGGGATGACGCTCTTGCCCTTCACCGTGGGCTTGGCGATGCCGTGGGCGAGGATGCGCAGCCCCTTCAGTTGCCGCTCGTCCACACGCACACTGCCGGCCTTTGCCGCGCCCTGCAAGGGTAGGGGAGCGGTCTCGCCCCGCTTGCGCAGCACGGCCATGAAGAGCCCCTCGCCACGCGTTTTGCCCGGGATGAAGCGGTACATGGGGCGGTCGTCGGTCAGGCTGCCCGTGATGTTCCACGCCGCCTCCACCGGAATCTCCACAAAGTCGGCCCCCAGTTGGTCGGCTATCCAGCCGGCATTCTCCTCATTCTCGCGGGCGTTGAACGTGCAAGTGGAGTAGAGGAGCAGTCCGCCCGGCTTCAGCCTCGGCCAGATGTCGGCCACGATGTCGCGTTGCAACCGCCGGCACCGTTCCACATTGTCCGCGCTCCATTCGGCCACCGCCCCCTCGTCTTTGCGGAACATGCCCTCTCCCGAGCACGGCACGTCGGCCAGAATGATGTCGAAGTCGAGCCGTGTGCGGGCATAGTCGGCTGCGAAGTTGGCCGTCACGATGATGTCGGGGTGGCCGAATTTCAGCACATTCTCGGCCAAAATCTGCGCCCGCGGCTTGACAGGCTCGTTGGCACAGAGCACGCTCCCCGCCGGCAGGGCCCCCATCGCGCAGGTCGACTTGCCGCCCGGCGCCGCACAGAGGTCGAGTGCGAGCACCGGCCCACTGACCAGCGAGCGCAGCACGTGGGCCACAAACATCGACGAGGCCTCCTGCACGTAGTAGAGGCCGGCGTGGAGCAGCGGGTCGAACGTGAAGTTGGGACGCTCGCGCAGATACACCCCCTCGGCACACCACGGCACCCCCGCCTCACCGCGCGTGGCAGCCATCGCCGCCCCGCCGCACTTGAAGGGGTTGAGCCTGATGCTCACGGGCGGCACATCATCGAGTCCGCGGCACAGCGTGTCGTAGAGCGCGTCACCCATCAGGCGGCGGGTGTACTGTTCAAAATCCTTGGGCAGATTCATCGGTTCTCCGTATTGTGCATGCAAACTTACGCATTTTTTTCGACATTTCGGGTCCGCCGGTCGGTCTATTTTGAAGGTTATCTGAAAAAAAAGTCGTTTCTTTGCAACCAAAAGCCGGTCTGCTTCGTCTAACGGTCAGAAATCAATCAAGAAACGGAAAATATGAAACAACCATTCATGACCCTCCTCCTCGCACTCACCCTGAGTGCCGCCCCGTTGGCGTTCAGCGCCCTGCCCCTCCCGGCAAGTGCCGCTCCCGCCCGCCACACCTCCCACCATGCCGCTCCGGCCCCGGCCATGCAAGACTCCTCGGAGGCCATCGACCTCTTCTCCGATACCACCGGCATCGACACGGCCTTCGACGATCCCGTGTTCACCCACCATGCCGACGACGATGACGACGAGGGCTTCGCCCGCGACATCCTGCGCGACCTGTTCAAGGGCGGCTTTGGCGTCGGAGCCACCCTCGTGGCCCTCGCCGCCGTGTTGATGGCGGGCCTGTTCTTTCTCGCCCCCCTCATCATCGTGGTGCTCATCGTGTGGTATCTCATCAAGCGCCGCAACCAGCGCATCCAACTCGCCCAGAAGGCGATGGAGACGGGGCAGCCCATTCCCTCGGAAGCGTTGCCCGAAGAGCGGCAGACCGATGAGTATATGTGGCGGCACGGCATCAGGACGGCCTTCCTCGGACTCGGCCTCACGGTGATGTTCGCCTTATGGGATGCCGACTTCCTCACCGGCATCGGCGCGCTCGTCATGTTCTATGGCGTGGGCCAGCTCGTGATAGCCAAGTGGTCGCCCTCGCGCCGGCCTGAGAAAGGCGACCCCAAGCCCCGGCAGGATGAGCCCCGGCAGGAATCTCAAAAGGAGGACACACTGTAACGGCGGCCCTCCCGGAAAACGGAACAAACTAAAAACGAACGGCAGTGAAAGAACTCAACGACCTCTCTCTCGTCACGCGGGTGGCTGTGCTGCACGACAGGCGCGCTTTCGACACGCTTGTGCGCAAGTATCAGTCGCCCGTCAGACGGTTCTTCCTGCACCAGACGCTGGGCGACGAACAGTTGAGCGACGACCTCGCGCAAGACACGTTTGTCAAGGCCTACACCCACATCACGGCCTTCCGCGGACTCTCGGGGTTTTCCACATGGCTCTTCCGCATAGCCTACAACGTGTTCTACGACTATATGCGCTCCCACCGTCAGCAGGCCGATCTCGACACGCCCGAGGTGGCCCGCCGCACCGCCGCCCATGCCGACACCTCACTGGCACTCGACGTCTACGACGCTTTGGCCCTGTTGGCCGACCGTGAGCGCACCTGCATCACCCTCCAACTCATCGAGGGACAGCCCATCGACAAGATTTCCGAAATCACGGGTATGCCCGCGGGCACCGTGAAGTCGCACCTGTCGAGGGGAAAAGAAAAATTAGTTGACTATTTAAAGAAGAATGGATATGACCGAAAATGACGAACTCCTCGTGGCCCGATTTCTGGCCCGCAACACCCGTGACGTGCCCGACGACGGTTTCTCCGACGGCGTGATGCGTCGCCTGCCTGTGCGCTCCCGCCCGCTCTACCGCATCTGGACGGCCCTCTGTGCCCTCCTCGGTGTGGCATTTGTCGTGTGGGCCCGCTTGTGGGAAGGGGTCGGCGAATTGTTTGCCGGCATCGCTGCCCACCTCCGCATCGAGTTCGACTTGGGGCTGAGCCGCGTCTGCGACTTCCTTTTCTCCTCCCACCTTTCCTCCCATTTCTCCTCCCTTTTCACACTCTCCTCCCTGCCACTGCATTCCCTCCTCATCACCGTCCTCGGCACCAGCATCCTTCTTGTGGCCTTCGCACGGCTGGAGAGATAAGGAGCTAAAAGAGACCCCCCCAAGCTACGGACGGACCCCCAACCCCCTAAAGGGGGCTTTGCCATCCAACTGTTCGCAGGAATGTAAAGCCCCCTTTAGGGGGTTGGGGGTCCGTAGCTTGGGGGTCTGTCTGTAGCTTAAGGGGTCTTTAAAGTCCTCCCTTCCTCAAAGCGGAGTTGGGCTTCGAGCATGGAGAGACGGGGCATGTCAAACCCGGCTTGGCGGGCCAGGGCGATGGGGCGCGTGTAGAGAAATTCTATCTCCATGGGTCGGTGGTAGTCGAAGTCGAGCTTCATACTGGGCGAATAGGGTTTCATGGCGAGGGTGTAGGCTATCATGCGGTCGGCCAGTTCGGGGGTGAGTGCCTCCACCCCGAGGGCACGGGCCGCCCCTATCACCTCCAGCATGAGGGCACGCACGAGGCCGTGGGAGGCTTCATCGGCCAACAGGGCATCGGTGGTGGCGCGGAGAGCTACGGAAAGCCCGTTGAAAGGCATGTTCCACACGGCTTTGCGCCAACGGGCCTCGTGATATTCCACCTCGCGGGCTTCAATGCCGGCATCGGCGAGGTCGGCCATGAGGTGGGCCATGCGGGCGGCATCCCGACAGCTGTAGTTGCCGATGTCGATGCTGCCTTTGTCCAAATGTTCCACCACCCCGGGACGGTTTTTGGCCACACAGATGAAAGCCAAGCCGGCAGCAAGCTGCACGTGGGGGAACATCTGCTGCACGGCGGCCTCCACGCCCACGCCGTTCTGGATGAGCACCACCAGCGTGTCGGGCTTGAGCAAGGGTGGCAGCAGGGTGGGGAGCAAGTGCTGGTTGACCGTCTTCAGGCCCACGAGCACCACATCGCAGGGCGGCATGTCGGCCGCCCGACGATAGGCGTTGACCGTGGGAAGTGTGAAACTCCCGGCCACGGAGTCTACTTGCAGACCGTTGGCCGCCACTTGTTCGTAGTCGCTGTGCAACAGAAAATGCACGTCTTTGCCGGCCCGGGCCAGCTTGGCACCATAGTATCCGCCGATGGCGCCTGTTCCAATGATTCCGTAAAGCATAATATAAGAGACCCCCAACCGGACCCCAAGGACCCCATCCACGGACCCCACGGACCCCCCATCCCCCCCTAAAGGGGGGCTTTCCCATCCACCTGTTCGCAGGAATGTAAGCCCCCCTTTAGGGGGGGATGGGGGGTCCGTGGGGTCCGTGGATGGGGTCCTTGGGATGTTCTTTTATTTTTTATTCTTCAATCTTGCACTCACTGTCAGGCAAATGGAACTGGTAGCTCTTGTCGAACACATCCTTCACCTTGTTGATTTCCACAAACGTGGTGCCCCCGCCCTCACCGAAGCTGCCGCTGAGGTAGGCTATCTTGTCGTCGAGCTCGATGTAGCCCTTCTGCCGGAGCATGCGCAGGGCGGCGAGGAACATCTGCTGGTTGTGTATCTGTTCGCGCTGATAGATGGGTATCACCCCGTAGGAGAGGTTGAGCCAGCGTTGGGTCTTCTCCTTGTAGCAGATGGCCAGCACGGGCACCGGACCGCGGAAAGAGGCCAGGGCGCGGGCCGTCTGTCCCGTCTCGGAGTCGGTGATGATGCCCTTCACGCCCAGTGTGCGCGTGCTCTCGATGGCCGCGTGGGCGAGGAAGAGACGCTGGTCGATGCAGCCCGGCAGCATGGGGTCTATCCGGTCTTCCGCCACGCGGTCTTTCTCGGCCTGCTCGGCGATGGCCGCCATGGTCTGCACAGCCTCGAGCGGATATTTGCCGCTGGCCGTCTCCCCGCTCAGCATGAGCGCGTCGGTGCGGTAGAAGATGGCGTTGGCGATGTCCGTCACCTCGGCCCGCGTGGGTCGGGGGTTGTTGATCATCGTGTGGAGCATCTGCGTGGCCACGATGACGGGCTTTTTCCGCTCCACGCACTTGCGGATGATGCGGCGCTGGATGCCGGGGATGTTGCTGATGGGCACCTCTATGCCGAGGTCGCCGCGGGCAATCATGATGCCATAGGACGCGTCGATGATCTCATCGATGTTGTCCACCCCCTCCTGATTTTCAATCTTGGAGATGATCTTGATGTCGCTCCCGTGCTCGTCGAGGATGTCCTGCACGGCTTTCACATCGGCCGCCGTGCGCACAAACGAGTGGGCGATGAAGTCGATGTCGAGTTCGATGGCCAGCAGAATGTTGCGGCGGTCTTTCTCGGTGAGTGCCGGCAGGTCGATGTGCTCACCGGGCACATTGACGCTCTTGTGGGCCCCCAGCGTGCCCTCGTTCTGCACCTGCGCCACGAGCATGGGGCCGACATTCTCGATGACCTTCATGTCGAGTTCGCCGTCATCGAAGAGTATGTTGTCGCCCACCTTCACATCGTCGGTGATGTTGGGGTAGCTCACGTTCACGATGTCGTGGGAGCTATCCATCTCGGGCCGTCCGAAGATTTTCACCACATCGCCTATCTTGTAGTGTATCGGTTCGGCCACGCCCGTGGTTCTCACCTCCGGGCCCTTGGTGTCGATCATGATGCCGATGTGGGGCGACACGGCCCGCACGTTTTCCACGATCTTGCGTATGCCTTCCTCGGTGGCGTGGGCGGTGTTCATGCGCACCACGTTCATGCCGGCAAAGAACAGTTTGCGGATGAAATCCTGCTCGCATCGGCGGTCGCTGATGGAGGCTACTATCTTGGTTTGCTTCATATTTATAATTTGTTTTACGTTGTGTCTTCGTCTCCCGCGCCGCGGCACGACATCGCTGCGTGCCCCGGATGCGGGCATCCCGACTCGTGCAAAGTTAGCAATTTTATCTGACAGCCGCACCTTTCCATCCGTCTTTTTCAAGCATTTTATGAAAAAAGAAGCCAATTTGTTTGGCAGTTCCGATTTTTCGCCGTACTTTTGCCGACGCAAACCGCATGGTATAGGGGCGTAGCCCAGCTGGTTTAGAGCGCTGCAGTCACATTGCAGAGGTCATCGGTTCGAGCCCGATCGTCCCTACGAAAAGACCCACCCCGGCCCTCCCTGTAGGGAGGGAGCAAAGGGCAAAGAGAATTTCCCCAATCTTCCCAATAGGGAGGGTTGGGGAAATTTCTTTGTGGGAGATGGGGATTTCCTCAAGCAGCCCTTTGCCCGGCTCAATAGAAAAAGGTGAGAGCTGTGCGTATAGTTTTGTTCTTTCCCAAGCAGCCTTTGTCCTTTGCTCCCTCCCTACAGGGAGGGTCGGGGTGGGTCTCTTGGTTCTGATAGTGGCGAATAATATCAACAAAACCTCATCCGCCAAAATTCTCCAACCGGAGCGGAAAACCGCCTTTAGACCGCCGAAGAAGTCCGCCGTTTTCCCCGTTCCGTCTCTTCGAGTTTGCGAAAGAGCCACAGTTGAAAGCAAGAATGGCCACAGTTGCGACGCAACTGTGGCCATTTTTCAAGCCCGTTCGGGCCTTTTCAAACCCGTTTTCGGGTTGCAATATGTGTCAATGAAATTCAAGTGGTTGACTATCAGCGGCTTGGAAGTGTCGCCAAAATTGCTTGTTTTCAGTGGGATGGTTGCCCATTGCAAATATCGCAAGCACAGAGGCCGAAAACGAACAAATAATTTGACACTCATCTCTCCGGCTTCCCCACCCTCCAAGAGCCCTCCATCTTCTTGATAAGAGGATGGGGAAGCTCTCTTTGTCCTTTGCTCCCTCCCTACAGGGAGGGCCGGGGTGGGTCTCTTGGTCGGATGGTGGGCGGGTCTTTTACTTCACCCTCGTAAAGTGGAGTCTGATGGGGCACGACCTCATCACGGGGTTGTCGCCACTCGCCTTAAACGTGTTGTAGGTGCCGAGCCATGTTTCCCCCCAATCCATCTTGATGGTGTTTTCGGTGGGGGCATAGTCGTTGATGGTCATTTCGAGCAGTTCCTCGCCCGTCTTCGAGTCGGTGATGAGCCGGAATCCCACGCGGGTGGGCTTGACATTGCTGTCGGTGGGCGAGAAAGCCTGATTGATATGGTCGAACTTCAGCATGTTGATGACATAGCGGGGCGGCCGACCTGCGGCCAATTCTTGGAAATACTCACGGCTCGTCCCGTCGGCCTTGGCGGCGCAGGGGGCGGCGAAATAGTTTTTCAGGTCCCCTTCGAAATGCGGCGTAAAGGCATAGTCGGCACCGGCACTTTGCAGGATGAAGTAGTCGGTGGCCGCGCTCGCCTTGAACAAAATCTCGGTGTTTACCCCACAGTTGTCGCGCAACCACTGATAGTTGGACACGGCCTTGAAGGCCCATGTGCCGCCGAACGCCGCTCCGCCCACTATCTTGATGGAGATGGCCGGGGTGTTGCCGGCTATCAGACCGTTGCTGTCGGCAAGTCTGAGCACGATGTTGTCTTTGCCCGCCTCCAACTTCAAGAACTCCAGAGAGATGGTGCCCACATCTTTCCCGGCCGGGAAGACCGCTTTCCTCTCATCGTTTGCAAACTTAAAGTGTGTGCCCTCAACGGCTGTGCTCTGCGGATCTACGGTGACATCGAGCTTGGTGGTGTCGGCATAGGAGAAACGCTGGCCGAGGTCGGTCTTCAGCTCTACGGGGTAACTTCTCTTGAGCGTGAGCACGTCGGAGGCCGATTCGAAGTTGTAGACATTGGCCCCCACAAGTTCCACTTGGGTGTAGCTCATCAAGCCCAGATGCCCTTGCGAGGGCTCTTGCAGATGCACGAGCATGGTCTTGGTGCGCGCCACCAGTTTGCGGGTCAAGGTGATGGTGGCCACGGTCTGCCCTTTGGCAATGTGGAAGGCGCGGGCCGAGGCGGTGAAATCCACCCCTTCTTCGGCTCCGGTGAAGGTGACGGGCACGTCGACATCCTCCTCTACGGGATGAAGGGCTTTGACGGCCACATCCACGGTGGCACCTTCGGCGTTGGCCAAACTGTATTTATAGGTGGCGACACCTATCGCCACACCTTGGTCCTGCTCTTTGTCGGCGCACGAAAGCATGGCGATCGCGGCCACGAGGAGAAGCAGCAGGGATGTTATCTTTTTCATGTGATGATGTGTATTTTAGTTAATGAGTATTTAATTTTAGGAGTTAAAGGCGTTAAGGGAGTTAGCACTCGCTCCGCTCGTTAGGAGAAGTTCCTTGAGCGTAAGCGAAAAAAGACATCGGCTTTATTGCTTGAATTACTTGGAAAATAGGAGGAGTAGAGCTGTTGTCTTAACTCCCTTAACTCCCTTTAACTCCTTGACTCCCTTTCATTCCTACCGAATCGGCGAAACTTCACTTGATCCCTTTCTCGTATTCAGCTTTCACACTGTCTACCTCCTTCTGCTCTGCGGCATTGAGAACGGTGGGGTCGGGCTGTTTATACTCTTTGTTTGCCTTGTTGTTGGTCTCTTCAATGGGTGGCAGTTCGTTGGCCTTGCCGCACGAAACGGCCGTGAGGGTGAAGAGCAGAAGCGCAGCCGCAGCAAGCGCGAGATATTGTTTTGTGTGCATTGTCGTTGGTTTTTATCAGTTGGACAACAGTTCGGTGTAGCCCGCATTTTGAATGATGGCGGGGTTGATTCTTATCTCCGACTCGGGTATGGGGAAGGTGTACATGTAGCGAAGGGTGTTGTAGCGCAGTCCGTTATACGCCGTCCAGAACTCCGGAGTGCCGTTTCTCTTGAGTTCAAACATGCGGTCGCCCTCCAGGAAGAGTTCCTTCCGGCGCTCGTTGAGGATGGCCCCCATGAGTTTGGTGAGGGTTTTCCCCTCGGCGTCTACCTTGATTCTCTCGTCGGGATTGGCCTCGGGGAGCGTCAGCAAGGTGTAGGGCGTTGCCCCCGTTATGCGTGCTGCGCGCAACTCGTTGAGGGCTTTGAGTGCAGCGTCGGTCTGGCCCAGATGCGCCAACGCCTCGGCCTCGATGAGTTTCAGCTCGGCCCCACGAATGCCGCAGAAGAAGGGTTTGACGGCTTTCCGCTCCTTGTCGAGACACAAAGCATACCGGATGTCGGTGGCCGCCTCGCCGTTTTGGAAACAGTTGATGAAGCGTTTGCTCACCGGACGGTATTGCAGCGTGCGCGAGGCGAGGGACTCTTCGGAGTCGTTAGAGCCCGTGGATCGCCCGTAGGCCGTGAGAATGTGGTTATACTTCTTGGCCAGCGGATGCGCTATCATCTCTTTGTAGTCATCGCCCGACAGCAAAGGATATCGGGCCTGCAGCTCCCGGGCCGCATCAAGAGCCTTCTGCCACTGCTCCGTCCAAAAGTAAAGGCGCGCCAAATAGGCCTTCACCACATCGGCGGTGAAGAGGTATAGCGCGTCGGTGTTTTGGAAAGAGACGGCACGGTTGAGGTCTTCCTCGATGCGGCTGACGGTTTGTTGCATCGAACTGCGTATCGGCCGGGCGGTCATGTCAAAGGAAGTGACCAGCGGAACGCCTGCCTGCGCCTCGAAATGGCCTTGCTGCGGCGCTTCGCAATAAAGGCGGAGAAGCTGATAGTAGGCCACTCCGCGGAGGGCATAGGCGGTGGAGAGCGTGCGTGTGGACAGGTCGGTGCCGTCAGGCTGTATTTCGCCGATGACGATGTTGCAGTCTTTGATGACGCGGTAGAGATTGATGTAGGGCTCGTAGGCACTGCCATTGAGCAGCGACCCGATGTAGACGGGCAGCGTGCGGCCCGCCTGTTGGGTGAGCACGGCTTCGAAATCGTCGCCTGCCCCCACATCGTAACGGGTGATGCGGGTGGCGTTGTCGATCAGGAAAGTCGCGCCTTCGTCCACATTGTTCAGATGGGTGTGAATGAGCGCCGAAAACTCTTCGGGCGTCTTGGGTATGGTTCTGCCATACGGTTTCACGTCGAGGTAGCTGTCGCAGGATGCCGATAACATCACTACGGCAATGAGCGTGCATATTGATTTATTCATGATTGTCTTCTCATTAAAGTCCGATGGATAGTCCGAAAGTGAATGTCCGCGCCAAGGGATATACGGCTCCGGGGGTTTCGGGGTCGATGCCTGAGTAGTTGGTGAGGGTGAACAGGTTGTTCACCGTCAAGGAGAGGGCCAGCGAGCGCAGGCCGACACACTTGATGAGCTTCTCGCGGAAGGCGTAGCTTGCCGAGACGGTGTTGAGCTTGAAGTAGGACACATTCTCCAGCATCGCCGAATTGTTGATTTGCGAACTTGCCGGAACGTAATTCTGCAAGCCGAGGTTGGCGCCGTAAGCGTCGAGGATGCGCGGATTGGCATCTGTGCGCGGATTGGAAGGAGTCCAACGGTTGACAACGCCCCGGCGCACGTTGAGATGGTGCGCATAGAGGTCGTTGAGATGCGAAGGAACGGTTTCGAGCTTCTGGCCGGAGATGTCGCTGTAACTTGTATAGGGGGTTATGTCGTTCAGAATCTTTCCTCCCAAAGAGAAAGATCCGCCAAGATTGAGCGAGAAGTCTTTGTAAGAGACATTGATGGAGTAACCTCCGGTGGTGGGAGCATTGGATGTTCCGAGATAATAGAGATAGTTATTGGCATTGCGGTAGTCGTTCACGGTGTTGAAAACGGCATCGGGCCGCCTTTGGAAGGTGTAGAGGCCGGTCTGCTCGTCGATGCCCGTGATGCGCCCTCCAAAGATGCTTCCCAGCGGATAGCCTTGATACTGGCCGTTGGCGAGCCCCGAGGTGGGCGGGGTGTATTTCACCAGTTTGTTCCTGTTATAAGAGATGTTGGTGCTCAAAGAGGCACTCCAGTCTTTCGTCTTGAGGACTTTGGCCGACAGAGAGAACTCCATTCCCATGTTTTCAAGGGTGGAAGTGTTGAACACCTGATCGCTGAAACCGGTGGTGTAGGGCACTCTCACGCTCGAGACGGCATCGTAGGTGCGGCGCGAGTAGAACTCTGCACCCAGCCGCAGACGCTCGTTGAACATGCCAAGGTCGAGAGACAGCTTCATGTCTCTTGTCTTCTCCCAGCGCAAAAGGGGATTGGGCGCATTCTTGATCCACCCCATCCGGTAGTAGTCGTCATCACTTTGGCGGAATCTGGAGTAGTAATCCATCACCAACTGGGGATAGACGGTCTTGTTGATGTTGCCCGTGTAGCCCATGGCCGTGCGTATGGAAAGACTGCTGATGACGGGCTTGAGGGGCTTCATAAACTCCTCTTGGTCCACATTCCACGACAAACCGAGCGAGCCGGTGGGGTTGAATTGCTCCTTGCTGCCAAAGTTATTCGAGCCGTCAGTCCGGGCCGTGAAGCTCGCCACATACCTGTTGTTGAGCACATAGTCGAGCGACAGGTAGAACGAGGCAAAGCGGTCTTCGCTGATATTCTGCCCCGAGAGGGCGTCGATAATCGCCGCATAGCGTTTCAAGTCGGCTTCCGTCACCTTCGTTCCGGCAGGAAACGTGGGCATGGAGGTGTTTCCCGACACCCTGTCGTAGCCGTATCGCTTCGCGAAAATTCCCTTTGCGTATTGCCCTCTTATCTCCGTTCCGAGCAGGGCACTCAGGTAGTGCCGCTTGTGGAAGGTGTGGAAGAAGTTCAGTTGTCCGCGAAGATTGTAATTGTAGTTGTAGGTGGACGATTGGAAGATGGAACTGTAAGTGCGCTTGGAGACTGTGCTGCTCCCCTCAAAGGGCCGGTCCATCCACGCCGCATAGGTGTCTTTGTCGTTGATATTCTCATCATTGCTATTGGTGTAGCCGTATGACGCCAGCCCCTCGAAGGTGAGATTGTCCAACAACTTGACCGACAGATTGAGGATGGAGGTCACATTCAGATTCTTTGCCACATTGCTCGTATGGTCCAACTCACGCATGATGTTGTAGCCATTGCCCGGCATTTGGGTGGTCGGAGCGCCGTTGATGTCTTGTATGGCCTTGAAGGTGTTGTCCGGAGCGTAAGACCCGTCTGCGTTATAGGGCTTCTCGTAGGGATTTGCAAAGTAGGCATACTTGAACGGATTGTCCCCCAATGCAGAGCCATTGGATTTCTGCCACGACACGTCCACCGAGACACCGAGTTTTATTCGCTCATTGGCCGTGATGTCGAGCTTCGAGTTCAGGTTGTAGCGGTCATAGCTTGTGCGCTTCACCAAGCCCAGATTGTTTTCATAGCCCATAGAGACATAGTAGGTGCTGCGCTTTCCGCCGCCCGAAAGAGACAGATAATGACTGTGCGAAAACGAGTTTCTGAACAGCTGCTTGAACCAATCGGTGTTGGTCTCGCCCAGCTTTGCGATTTCGGCATCCTGCTGTTCGCGTGTCATTCCCGCATACCGCCCATAGCCTGAGCGTATCATGCCCACGGCTCCAATCACGGGATAGGTCTCCCCCTTGGCGAATTTAGCCTGCGAGAACTCGTCCCACAGTTCTTGTTCCCACGCCAGTTTTTCTTTTGAAGTCATGAGGTCGGCACTGCGGGGAGGACTCGTCGTCAACGAGAGGTTGGTGGAATAATTCACCTGCATCTTGCCTTCCGTGCCGCGCTTGGTCGTCACCACAATCACGCCCCCGGCCGCCCGGGAGCCATAGATGGCCGCCGCCGAAGCGTCTTTGAGCACCGTCACGCTTTCGATGTCGTTGGGATTGATGCCCGAGATGCCCTTTGAGAAGATGTCGGAGAAGTCTCCCGACCTCACTTGCGAGGTTTCTATCTTCGGAATGTCCCGCTGCAAGGGGACACCGTCCACCACCCACAGCGGGTCGGCGTTGCCCGTGATGGTGTTGGTTCCCCTGATGCGAATCTTCGCAGCCTCCCCCGGCCGGCCCGAGACAGCCTTGATATCCACACCCGCCACTTTGCCTTGCAGCATCATGTCGAGGTTGTCAAGCGGCTTGCCTTTCAGGTCCGACGCGTCGATGGTGGCCACCGAGCCCGTCACTCTGCGCTTTGTGGTGCGCTGATAACCGTTCACAACCACTTGGTCGAGCGTGTTTTCCTCGTCTTGCAGTGTGATTTTGCCACTGATGGGCTTGTTGGCCACCAACACGCGCGATTGCATTCCGAGATAAGAAAGCGTGATCTTATCCCCCCGGTGCACCCAGAACGACACCTTTCCGTCGGCATCGGTAACCACGGCGACGGGCCTTCCCGACACTTTGGCCGTGGAACCGGGCAAGCCGTCACCATTGCTGTCGACAATGGTGATGTCTACCAGCACATCTTCATCGCTTTGTTTGTTTTGCGCTTGTACTGTTGTTACGAGCAAACAAAGCAACATCCAGATAAATAGTGTTGTTTTCTTCATACTCATGGACAGACGTTGTTTTTATTGGTGATGAATTATGTCTATGTCTTCTTTTTGCGGAACCACGAGATGTTCCTTGAAATAGTACCGCACTAGATTCTGGTAGTAATCACTCCACACACTGTGGTCCTTGCCGGGCAGAATCATCATGTCAAAACGCTTGCCGGCCTTGATGAAAGCGTCTGCCATGCGGAGGGTCGAAGCGTAAGGCACGTTGTCATCCACATCGCCCGACACCAGCATCAACCGCCCTTGCAAAGCGCCGGCAAGCTCCATGTTGGTCGGGATGTGGCCCGTCACCCCGTGGAAGACCTCCCCCCACCACTGGATGTAGATGTTGTTGTCGTGATTTCCCGATGCGGCCACCCCCACCTTGTAGAATTGGGGATAGGTGAGCATCGCCGCAACGGTCATGAAGGCTCCGCCCGAATGCCCGTAGATGCCCACGCGCGACAGGTCTATAAACGGATATTGCCCGGCCAGTGTCTCCAAGGCGTGCTTGTCGTCGGCCAGCGGATAGTCTCTCAGCCGACCGTAACCGTAGGTGTAGAAGTCGCGCCCCCTTAGCGGCGAACTGCCCCGGGGGGCAATGCTCACCACGATGAAGCCCATGTTGGCAAGACTCTGGTTGCCGTTGTCGTCCAGAGAGAAGCTGCGCGGCAGCTGGTCGTCCTGCGGACCGGGGTAGACGTTTGAGATGACGGGGTATTTCGCCTTAGGATTCAAGTTGCAGGGCACGTACATCAAACCGTAGAGATCGGTCTTCCCGTCGGCTGCCTTCAGGGAGAGGAGCCGCGGAGGCTGCCATCCGGCCTTGCGGAGGGCGGCATCCGAGCGTCTGGCCACAGCGAACCGGCGTTGCGGCCGCTCCACCGACACCACCTCATACACTGTGGGCAGATCCATGCGGGAATAGCTGTCGAGCGCGAAACGCTTGTCGTCGCACAGTTGCAGTTCGTGGGTGCCGTTGCCGCTGCACAGCTTTTGCTGCTTGCGCCCGTCCAGCCGCACCTTATAATAATAGGTGTAATAGGGGTCGATGCCTGCCTCCTGACCGTAGCCGGCAAATATCATCGTGCCTGCAAGCGTGTCGATGTTCACGATGCTGCCTGCCACGAGCCGATCGCCGCGGGTGATTCGGTTGAGCAGCGTGCCTTTGTTGTCGTATAGGTAGTAGTTTCCCCGCCCCGTGCGTTCCGACCACCAGATGATGTGCCGGCCTTTGTCCACGACATGATAGTTGAAAAGCGTGAGGTTGAGATGGGGCTTGCACACCTCTCGGATAACGGTCCGGACGGTGCCCGTGGGCAGGTCGAGCCGGCAGAGCTCAAGGCTGTCGGCGGCCCGGCTGCGGCTTGTGAAGTAAAGGGCATTGCCCACCGCCCCGAAACTCATGTCGACCACGCCGTCGCGAAAACGACTCACGGGCACGAAGGCACTCCTCCGGGTGTCGGCATCATACCAAAACAGCCTGAATTGCCTCACGTTCGGCTCGTTGGGGAGGGGCATCTTGCGGGTGCGCAACGAGGGGCGGCGCTTGCCGAGGGCGTTGATGAGATACAGGTCGCCCACCTTGCTGTCGTCTGTCACGAGGCAGATGTACACGTGTCCATACCAAAGGCCGGCGGCATTGCCGGCCGACAGCGAGTCGCCTGCCGAGCGACTGCAATAGGAGGCATACTCCTTGCCGTCGTGCGTGAGCCGTGTCACCGCTCCCGAACCATTGTCGCGCACATACAAGTCGTAGCGGCTGCCGAGCATGGTGAAGAGCGAGTCGCGCGTGGAAGACGAGCGTTGGCCTGCGCCCGAAGCAGGAGTCAGAAAACGGGGCGGCACCTTTTCGGCGGTCAAAGCCAGCCGACCGCTTGGGCGGTGATACACAAAATGCTTGCCGCCCTTCGCCCAATACACGCTGCGGGCATCTCCGTTGCGCATACGCAGACTGTAAAGTTTGAGATTGTCTGCCGTTATCGACGTGTCTTTCAGCAAGGTGCGATATTGCCGGACGAAGGCATCGGTGTCTTTGATGAGCCTTTCCCGCTTGCCCGTGGCGGCATTCATGAGATAGACCACGCGACCCGAGGCCTCTTTCACATCGTAGAACAGATAATGGCTGTCGCCCACCCATGCCGGCGACACGGCGTTTTCCTGATACAACGGCTGCAAAGCGCGCTCCGAAGCGTTTTCCACCAACTGCCAGTCTACCGTGGTTTGTGCCGGCGACAGCACGGGAAACGCGCTGCCGAGCAGCAGCAATGCCACGTCCGTGACCGTGCGTTTGCGCTGCCGCAGTCCACAACTGAGATGCAAAAAGAGATGCTGCAAAGATTGAGTCATATTTAGTTTATGTGTTCATTGCCGCCCGCAGGCTCTGCCGATTGGGAGCGGCGGCAAACTGTTTTCCGTCTACCGGCACAACGCACGTGCCGCCCTCACAGCCTTTTCGGCATCCAACAGGCCGTCGGAATCTTTCCGGACGCTCTGCACCAAAATCGCCTTCACCGTCTTGGCACTCAGCTTGGGGAAACAACTGCGCAGCAGTGCTGCCACCGAGGACACGATGGGGGCCGCCACACTGGTGCCTTGCGAAAAGTCGTAGACATCGCCCGGAAGCACCGAAGCGATGTATTCGCCCGGAGCCAGCACGTCTACGGCGTTTCTGCCGTAGTTGGACAACGACGAGAGGTGGCCGGCGAAATCGGATGCCCCCACCCTGATGAAGTTGTCGAAGCGCCGCCCCTGCGCGTCGGTGGCCGTGGGATAATAGGCCACACTGTCTATATCGCGATGGTGGTTGCCCGCCGCCTGCACGATGAGCACATCTTTCCGGGCCGCATAGGCAATGGCCCGGTTCACCATATCCGCCTGCGGCGAGGTGTATTTGCCCAAGCTCATGTTGATGACTTTGGCACCGTTGTCCACCGCATACCTTATCGCCGAGGCCACATCCTTGTCATATTCGTCGCCATCGGGCACACACCTCACTATCATCAGGCGCGCCTCCGGGAAGATGCCCGCATAGGCGCGGTGGGCCGCATCGGGCTTTGCGGCGATGATACCCGCCACAAACGTGCCGTGGTCGCACCCCTCCACCGTGAGCCGGGCGTTGCCGTAAAAGCGGTCGGCGGCATCGCCCATGTCGTCGCCCATGAGCAGTCGCTTGTCGGCATCGTGCTCAATGCCGCGGATGCGCTGCCCCATGAGCCGGAAGGCACTGTGCTGCTGCGCCACAAAGGCCGGCCACGTGGTGCCCTCCTTGGCCTTCATCAGGTCTACGAGCAGTGCTTGGCAGTCGTCGGCCCATGTCGTGGTGGGCGCGGGCACACGGGCCAGCGAGGCGAGCCGCAGCGTGTCTGTATGGACATTGGGGAGCGTCTTCAGTGCCGAGTCCATCCGCTCCATCACCTTCATCTTGGCTTTCGTGGCTTTGTAATACAGCAAATAGCGGTTGATGCCTGCCGCCTTGCGCATCTGCCGGTAATAGGCATATTCGGGATTGGCCGCCTCCGCGCTGTCCGACGCGTGTTTGTAGCGCGGATAGAGCCGCTTAAACTCGCGGTACTCCTCGGTGCCGGCACTCGTCATGTCGAACGTTCCGTCGGCCGTTCCCAAGAAGTTCCATCCATGCACGTCACCGGCATAGCCGTTGCCGTCGCAGTCTTTGCGCCCGGGGCGTTCTTTCCTGTTCACCCACAGGGCGTCCTTGAGTGCCACGGTGGCGGTGTCGATGCCCGAGTCCAAGATGCCCACAACCACCGTCCGGCGGGGTTTGATACCTTGTTTGGCGAGATATTGCAGTGCCGCAGCGATGTTTGCCCCCCGCAAGGTGTCGCCATATTGCTTGTGCCAGCCTGCATATCGCGCATAGGAAGGCGTTTGCGCGCAGAGTTGCAAAGCAACGGCGGCGAAGAGGGAACAAAGAATATATTTTCTCATCACAATATTTCTATTTTTATCAAGCGTGTGCAAGCGAGTTTGGTTAATGTATAGTATTCGGAGCAAAAATAAGTAAAAATATGAAGACTGAAACATCGTGAAGACATAAAAAACGTTAAGGAGTGGGAAATAAATCGCTGTCTTGCCGTGTCCGGTCTTTTCATCATCTCTGTAAAATGTCCATAAACAAAAGACAGGATGGCTCTCCCCCTTCAAGCCCGAAACAGATGTAAGGGGGTGAACGAGAGGTGACTATACGACGAAATGGAGAATGTGGACAGTTGATAGTTGGCGGGAAAAAATCTGTGCATGGCCCACACACCCACAAAAATGCCCCCACACCCCCACAAAAAATGACTCCATACCCCCACAAAACTGATGGGAGCCGTCTCTGCAAGCTGTCGAACGATGGCAAATAATATCAACAAAACCGCATCCGCCAAAACGCTCCAACCAGAGCGGGAAACCGCCTTTAAACCGTCGAAAAAGCCCGCTGATTTACCCATTCCGCCCCATCTAACTTGCGAAAGAGCCACACCGACCTTTAGAAAGGGCTACTCTTGAACGCCGAAATGGCCCCAGTTACCTCCCAACTACGGCCCTTTTGCAAGCTCGTTTGGGTCCTTTCAGGCCCATTTTCATCCCCCAACACGTGTCAACAAAATTCAAGCAACTGATTATCAGCGTTTTGGGCACATCGCCAAAAATCGCATATTTGCACCCAAGTAGGCAGTCGGTTGCAAATATCGCAAGCACAGAGGCCGAAAACGAACAAATAGTTTGCCAGGCATTACGGTCACCCAAGAGGCCCACAGGCCCACCCCGGCCCTCCCTGTAGAGAGGGAGGAAAGGACAAAGAGACTATCCCCAATCCTCCCCATAGGGAGGGTTGAGGATTTTTGGGGGGAGGGAGGTCTTCCTCAAGCAGCCTTTGTTCTTCTATCCCTCCCTACAGGGAGGGCCGGGGTGGGTCTTTTAAAATTTTGGTTACACTCCTATATTTTTTTCCATAAAAGTCTTGCAGTTTAGTTTTTTTTGATTATCTTTGTATTGTGAATTCGTTTTTGCGAACTTTCACGAAAGATGCATCATCTGCCGCAAGCATAGCCGAAAAAACAAGGAGCGGCGAGGAACATACATACAGAAAGTGCTGCCCCGTAAGAGCATAGACAGAAAAAGAGCGGGAAAGACTAATGGCAAAGTTTATATTTATATTTAAGTGAAACTTTAATCCAGTAAAAAACCCAAAGTTGACAAACAAAAACTGTTGTTGGATATAAAATGTGACAAGTAGGCGCAGCAGCCTGCGAAAGAACATGAAAATCAGATAAAAAGAAAAGTATGTGGATACAGGTCTATATGCCTTTATCCTGTAACCCTATCAATTAAACTATATTTTTTTTACTTAGAAAACATCATTATGAAACACGAACTTTTACTTAAGCGTTGGAGCGGATCGTCTCTGCGGGGGCTTTTCCTGCTCTTGACCATGACATTCTGCCTGCCGATGGCTGCGCAGAATGTGACGATCAGTCCGCAATCGGGCAAATTGGTTGCCGGATTGACTTATGAGGGCGAGGTGGGATTCCAGAATGGTTGGAGTTCGTTGTGGCGGCACGAGCAACTTCCACTGACCATGACAGTCTCCGACCGCGCTTATCTTACAGAAGGCGGACAGCTGAAAGACCCTGCCGGCGACATCAGTCTTGACAATCTGCAAGGCTTGTATGTGCTGCTGTCGGGCGCCCCGCTGACCACCGAACTGCACATGAACATCTCGCTGCCCAAGGGATACCGCTTTACGGGCTATCGCATCGTGCTGCTGAACAACGTGAACGGCAAGCGGATAAACAATATGGATGTCGTTGCGATGGACAAAGAGTTTTATGAAACCAACGAGCAGTTTGATTATACCCATTATAAGGCCACTACCGGCAACATGCCGGCACAAAACGAAACAAGGGAATATGTCATAGAGCGCACCAGCAAGACGGAAACGGACATGGGCAACAATCTCTATTTCTATTTCCATCACACGAAGAATGGTTTTTATGGGGCCACGATGAAATCGTGCGAACTCTATTTCACGGCCGAAGGCGCGTTCACAGCCGACGTCGCTCCGGGCTCTCCCGCAGAGATTGTAAGCACGGGGGTCAACATGCTCGGCTCGGCCTTTGCCACCAGCAAGCTCGACCTGGGAGAGATAAAGCCCAACACGAAGTCGGGCGTGACCTACTACAGCTATAATTTCCTGGACGTGAAAGAACTCATGGCCAGCAACTGGCTCTATCAGGAAGATGCCGTCACGACCGACAAGAAACTGCCCGAAACGGCCGGCGCAGGCATGATACAGGCGTTGCAGAACGACGGGCAGATGTACTATGCCTTGGGCAACAACACCTATTATGTGGAAACGCCCACCTCCACCACATCACAGAATGGCACCGTGATACCGCTGGGCTATCGCATCACGGGGGCCAAGATAAAATATCACTATGGCACTCAGGCCAGCGCGGGGACAATAACCCACGATGAAGGGACCGACACCTATTATATCAAGAGCGGCAACTACTATTTGCAGACCAACGGCAAATGGGGCAGCCAGCGTGTGGGATGGACGATGGATGGCAACAAAAGGATTCATAACGGCACCTCTTTCCTGCGGGCGGTGAATAACGGTGGTGGTCTCTTTAACCCTAACTACATAATTTATATAACGACAAACGCCAACAATGCCGCCACGTTTACCGTCAATGGGTCATCCCTCAGCACGCAGATAGGCAGTACGCGGTATTACATTCATCTGACCTCTGTAAACGAAGAACCTCGCCTGACGAGAAGCAGCAATGGCGCCGCCACTTGGGACCGTGCTACAATCACGGCGGAGAATCCGGCCTTCACACCCTCGCCTTATACGCTGAAAGTGTACTCCACCAGCAAGGACAATGTGCAGGAAACGAGGAATATCACCGCGGGAGACGACGGAACCATAGAACTGGCCAATCTCAACAATGACGCCATCAAGTTCTCCATCGAAGGATTGGAAGCCGGCAGCAAGGCATTGATAACCTTCGAACTAACCCTTGAGGCCCTCAACCCCTTCATCAATTCCATGGATATTGTCTGTCACTCCATGAAAGGCGACGGCGAGAGACTGGTACAGCAGTTCACAAGCAATGATTTCCAGGTGGCGGGCGGCGAGTTTGTGTTCTACGTTCCCTCGGAGTTCATTGGCGACGTACAGAGGTGCAAGTTCACGTTTGAGAATCTTTTCAGCAAGTATGGCGACGAGACCTACGACAATGGCACAACCGGCCATGCCCGTAACTTCTTCGTCAAGTCGAAATATTACAACGATTTCGGTGACGGTCATCAATACAACGCCACCGGCAACGAAGCTCCTGACTATCCGAAGATAGTCTCCGAGGAGTGTGGCGACATCCCATTCACATACAGCAACATCGAAGAGTTGAACAATAACAGTGGAGCCACGACGCCAACCACCCTTCAGGAGTATCCCTACTCACAGGCCTTGTATCTGTCTCAGGGCGGAACGTTCACGAGCAACATTGAACTTGCCGTGGCCGGAGAGAAGAAATGCTACCTCTTCACTGGAGACGAAACCCGCTGGAACATCGCCCCCACGACCGCTATGGAACACCGCTACTTTGCTTACTACCTGATGGACATCACGCTTACCGTCAAAGACTATGACGCTCGGTGCGAACTGACGGAGGTTTACAGCAAGACGTGTTACAACAAGGATGGAGCCGATGCCGAGTTGCCCATGTACGGCGGTGTGTTCAGGGCCTACGACAAGGAAACGGGTGTTGAAATACCAAGCGACAAGGCTTATCTTACCGTAAACATGATGCGTCAGGCACTTCTTGACGCCTTGAAACTCAAGGATGCGGAACTGGGCCAGATACTCTATCTGGATTACACCAAGCTCTATTCCGTACAGGTGGTGGCTCCCGCGGAAATGAAAGCCATGAAGGACCAACTGAATCCCAACGTGCTCATCTATTTCCCCGAGCGCACCAACTACAATGACGACAACTACATCCAGAAGACCCGAAGTGGTGATTTCCGCGCCTGCAAGGATATCGTGATTACCGACCGCCAGCCATTCTATACGCCATATAAAATCACAGTGGCTGCGGAAAACTATGCCACCTATACCCGCCAGATAACTGCTCCGAAGAATGGAAGAGTGGCTAAAAACACCATTATCCTGCCATTTACGCTGAACGCAGTGGAAGGGGTGCACACCAACACCACGCCCGACGGGTGCTCCTTCAGGTTGAGCAAAATGAATGCTTCCAACTGCCTGTCGCTGGACGAGGAGGCAACGGCTGCCGCTCAAGACTTTATAGGCAAGGCTTACTTTACGCCGATCACCGACCCCATGACCGAGGCCAACGTACCTTACATGGTAGAGGTAATCAATGCGCCTACTGACGGCACAATATCTTTTATCGCCTCGCAAAAAGGCTCTGATGTGATGGCCACGAAAGGCAGCGCCATGAATGCCACCGACTACACCTTCGCGGGCGAGGAAGCCACGGGAACCATCGCCGGCACCCACTATTCGTTCAAGAACTATGGCTCTTACGCCGGCAAGAAACTGGACAAGAATGGCAACATCTTCTATTTCTCGGGCAACATGTATCTGAACTCGAAGAACCTGCGGCCTCATCTGACGCATGTGTTTGTTTATCCGTTCCGTGCCTATTACCTCTACTCCGGTGGTTCCGGCGCCAAGGCTATGCACTCGTTTGACATTTGCTTCGGAGAGAATTCTGAAACCACGGGCATCAGTGACGTGACTACGGCGGCCGACCTGTCTGTTACGGCAGGATATGGCACAATCACCTTCACGGCCACGGCCGACAAGGTGGTCAACGTGGCAAGCATCAATGGTGCAGTTGCAAACCGTGTGAATGTGAAAGCCGGAGAGACCCGCACCATCAGCGTGCCCGCCGGTATCTATGTGATAAACAATGCGAAAATCATCGTTAAATAAAAAGGAGGAATAAGTCATGAAAAAAACATATATGAGCCCCTGCACCGAAATAATCTGCGTGGAGCATGCCACAACTCTTCTCGAAGGCAGTTGGAACGACCATGCCGATGGCAAGCCCAACGTCTTTTTTGATGACGAGGAAAATGATGATGAGAACAACTGGATGCCCAAGAGCCGTAACCTTTTTGACGAATAGCATACAAGAGAGAAAGAATGCCCACCAAGGACGGTTCCGGATGGAGGCAGCGGCGGCGGCCCGACACCATGTTGGACTTGCAGAATTGACACAGGGCAACCCCAAACGCCCATGCTGACACATCAAACTGTCAATCTGTAAGTTGGCTCATCTTAAAACGACAAAAGCCATATCCATTCCCCATTTTTGAGGTTTGGATATGGCTTTTCTTCTGGCGTGGATGCGATTCATGCCCAGTAAAGGCTGGTAGAACCTGAACAGGGGCTCAACCACCTCGTCATTTCTGCCATTTCCGCCTCTTTCTTTTTCCCTTTTCCGGCCATTCGCTTGGCGCATTCCAGGAGAATTTGTATCTTTCTGAATTGTAAAACCAAGAATCTTAGATATCCGTACCACAAATGTCTACAAAAAGCTACATACCGTCATCCCCAAGATTATAAATAAAACTCGGCCGTGAGCCCGCGATACCACTCGGAGCGGCTGCCGTCGGCCCGGGACATCACGCACTCTTCCTCGGCCAGTGTGTCGGGGCGCAGGCGGGAGAAAGTCACGAGGCTGCGCTTCGGGGGCTTGCGGGGCGTGGTGCGCACGCGGGTGAGGCGGCTGACGAAGAGGCCGGCGATGGAGGCCTCGGCCGTGAAAGCCTCGAAGACCTCGGCGGGCACGATGGCCGAAAACACGCCGGCGGGGGCGAGTAGGGCGGCCACGCCGCGGAAGAGGTCGGCAAAAGGCAGCGAGTCGGCATGGCGGGCCACGGAACGGCGGGCGTCGGGATTCTTGAGCGAGTGGAGGAAAAAGGGGGGATTGCACACGATGCTGTCGAAAGAAAGCGGGGGAGAGGCGGCGGCCACAAACCCGGCAAGGGAGGAATGTGCCACCTCGATGCGTGGGCCGAAAGGCGAGTCGGCGGCATTTTCACGGGCCTGAAGGGCGGCATCGCCGTCGATGTCGATGCCCGTCACGTGGGCTTCCGGAAAACGCTGGGCCATCATGAGGGCAATGAGTCCGGTGCCCGTGCCGATGTCGAGAATGGAACGGCCGCCCGGAGCCCATGCCCCGAGCAGCACGCCATCGGTGCCCACCTTCATGGCGCAGCGGTCGTGGCGCACGCTGAATTGTCTGAATCTGAATCCGTCTGTCATGTGCCTGTCATCGCGGGATAGGCGCGTCAATATCTCCACGCATGTAAAGATAACGGCGGAAAAGCGGGATTATTTTAAACATTTTACGTTTTTGTCTCCTTATTTAATTAAAAACTCGGGCCGCCGTGGCTGTATCTCACCGAAAATTAGTAACTTTGCACGCCGATAAAAACAAGAAATCAAGGAAGAGAAAAAATATAAGTGAACATGGATATCAAACTCAATATGAACACAAGAAGCAACACCAGTGTGCAGATGATAGCCGACTTTGACGGCGACGCATCGATGCTCATGGAGGAACAGCCGGCGGGGGACTATCCCATACTCACGACGCGCAACATCGTGATGTTTCCCACGGTGCTCACCCCCATTCTCGTGGGCCGCACGCCGAGCCTCAATCTGCTCAAAAGGCTGGAGAACCATCCGGGAGAGGTGTTCACCGTGTTCAGTCAGAAAGACAGCAACGTGGACGACCCGGGCATGAAAGACCTCTATCCCGTGGGCGTGTTTGCAAGGCTCATCAAGGTGATCGACATGCCCACCCAGCCGGGGGCCACCAGCAAGACGGCCATCATCCAGGGGCTGGGGCGGTGTACGCTCGCCGACCTCAAGAGGAAGCGTCCCTACTACATGGGCACCGTGGAGCCCAGAGACGAGGAGTTTCCCGCCGAGGGCGACAAGGAGTTTGACTCGGTCATCGAACTGCTGCGCTCCACCACCCACGACTATATCGCCAACAACGAAAACATACCCAACGAGTCGGAATATGCCCTGAGCAACATCCAAAACAAGGTGATGCTCGTCAACTACATCTGCGGCAACATGCCCTTCCCGGTGAAGGATAAGTTCAAGTTGCTCAAGCAGGACGCAATTCTCGCGAGGGCCTACGAGACACTGAAGATAGAAAACCGCGAACTGGAGTTCTTCAAGATACAGAACAACATCCGGCAGAAAACCCACTTCGACATCGACGAGCAGCAGAAGGAATACTTCTTGCAGCAGCAGATGAAGAATATCAAGGAAGAGTTGGGAGGAAGTACGGGAAGCCCCGAGCGCGCAGAGCTGACGAAAAAAGCACTCACAAAAAAATGGCCCGAAGCCATTGCGGATACATTCAACAAGGAGATGGACAAGCTCGACACGCTCAATCCGCAGAGTCCGGACTACAGCATACAGCTCAACTATCTCCAGACGATGGTGGCACTGCCGTGGGGGGAATGCTCGAAAGACGACCTCAACCTCACACGGGCTGCCAAAGTGCTCGACCGCGACCACTACGGCATGGAGAAGGTGAAGGAGCGCATCCTCGAATACATCGCCGTGCTCTCGCTGCGCGGCGATCTCAAGTCGCCCATCCTCTGCCTCTACGGGCCTCCGGGAGTGGGCAAGACATCGCTGGGCAAGAGCATCGCCTCGGCCTTGAAGCGCAAGTATGTGCGCATGTCGCTGGGAGGAGTACACGACGAAGCCGAGATCCGCGGCCATCGCCGCACCTACGTGGGGGCCATGCCCGGCCGCATCATCAAGAGCATACAGAAGGCGGGGACATCCAATCCGGTGTTCATCCTCGACGAGATAGACAAGGTGACGCAGAGCACCATCAACGGCGATCCGTCGTCGGCCTTGCTCGAAGTGCTCGACCCGGAACAGAACAATGCCTTCCACGACAACTATCTCGATGTAGACTACGACCTGTCGAAGGTGCTCTTCGTGGCCACGGCCAACGACCTCAACACCATTCCCCGGCCGCTGCTCGACCGCATGGAAGTCATCGAGGTGAGCGGATACATCACCGAGGAGAAGACGGAAATAGCGCGGCGCCACCTCGTGCCGCGTGAACTGGATGCCACGGGACTGGACAAGGTGACGCCGAAAATCAAATTCAGCAAACCGGCATTGGAGAAAATCATCGAGCAATACACCCGCGAGAGCGGCGTGAGACAGCTGGAGAAGCAAATCAACAAGGCACTCCGCAAGATAGCCTACCGCAAGGCCATGGACAGCAGTCTGGAGATACCCAACATCACGCCGGCCGAACTGGAAGACCTGTTGGGCAAACCGCCTTTCTATCGCGACATCTATCAGGGCAACGCCTACGCCGGCGTGGTGACCGGACTGGCGTGGACCAGTGTGGGCGGCGAGATACTCTTCATCGAGACTTCGCTCAGCAAAGGGAAGGCCGGCAAGCTCACGCTCACCGGCAACTTGGGAGAGGTGATGAAAGAGAGTGCCGTGATAGCCCTCGAATATGTCAAGGCGCACATAGACAAGCTGGGGGTGGATTATCGCATTTTCGATCAGTGGAACATCCATATCCACGTGCCCGAGGGAGCTACGCCGAAAGACGGGCCCTCGGCCGGCATCACCATCGCCACCTCCATCGCCTCGGCACTCACGCAGCGCAAGGTGAGGAAAAACACGGCCATGACCGGCGAAATCACTCTCCGGGGCAAAGTGCTGCCTGTGGGGGGCATCAAAGAGAAAATCCTCGCTGCCAAGCGGGCCGGCATCACAGACATCGTGATGTGCCGGGACAACCGCAAGGACATCGAGGAGATTCCCGAAGAGTATCGCAAGGGAGTGGAATTCCACTATGTGGAGAACGTGCAGGACGTGTGGGACTTCGTGCTCACCGATGAGTTGGTGGACAATCCTGTAGACCTCACCGTGAAGGAGGAAGAAACGAAAGGGGAGAAGGAGGGTGCCAAATGACCTTTGAGCTGCAACACACCGACCCGTCGTCGGATGCCCGCGCCGGCATCATCACCACCGACCACGGACCAATCAAGACTCCCATCTTCATGCCCGTGGGCACTTGCGGTTCGGTGAAAGGCGTACATTTCAGCGAATTGCGCGAGCAGGTGAAAGCCCAAATCATCCTCGGCAACACCTATCATCTCTATCTGCGGCCGGGACTCGACGTGCTCCGCAAGGCCGGGGGCCTGCACGGCTTCAACGGCTGGGAGCGCCCCATCCTCACCGACTCGGGCGGATTTCAGGTGTTTTCGCTCACCGGCATCCGCAAACTGCGTGAGGAGGGATGCGAGTTCCGTTCCCACATCGACGGCAGCAAGCACTTCTTTACGCCCGAGAATGTCATGGACACAGAGCGCGTCATCGGAGCCGACATCATGATGGCTTTCGACGAATGTCCTCCGGGACAGAGCGACTACCGCTATGCCAAGGAGAGTCTGGCCCTGACCCAGCGGTGGCTCGACCGGTGCATCAAGCGTTTCAACGAGACCGAACCGCTCTACGGCCATCGTCAGAGCCTGTTCCCCATCGTGCAGGGCTGCACCTACAAGGACCTCCGGCAGGAAGCCGCCAAGTTTGTGGCTGACAAGGGGGCCGACGGCAATGCCATTGGCGGACTGGCCGTGGGTGAACCCACCGAGGTGATGTATGAGATGATCGAGGTGGTCAACGGGATTCTGCCCAAGGACAAGCCGCGCTACCTCATGGGCGTGGGCACTCCGCAGAACATCCTTGAGGCCATCGAGCGGGGGGTAGACATGTTCGACTGTGTGATGCCCACCCGCAACGGGCGCAACGCCATGCTCTTCACCTACGAGGGCACGATGAACATGCGCAACAAGAAGTGGGAGGACGATTTTTCGCCCGTAGACCCCGACGGATGCGACATCGACCGCATCACCACCAAGGCCTACCTCCACCACCTGTTCAAGGCGCAGGAGCTCTTGGCCATGCAGATAGCCTCCATCCACAATCTTGCTTTCTATCTGCGACTGGTGGGCGATGCCCGCCGGCACATTGAGCAGGGCGACTTTGCCCGGTGGAAGGCCGGTATCATCAGCCAACTGGGGCGCAGAGTGTAAACCGATTTCGACAAAGATGGAAAGATGGAAATAAAGAAAATCAGAAAGCATCGCAGATTTTTCCGCGCCCGGCGTTCGCTTGACCGTCGCCACCGGCAGCTGTCCGGACTACTCGCCCGCTTTCAACCCCTGCTCGGGTGGCTGAGGAAACACCTTGGCTTCCTGCGCTTCTTGAATCCCAAGCGTTATGTCAAGATTCTGGACTGGTATATCATCAAGAAGTTCATCGGCACCTATTTCTTCTCCATTGCCCTGATCATCTCCATTGCCATAGTCTTCGACTTCAACGAGAATCTCTCCAAGTTCACGCAGTATCATGCCCCTTGGCGAGCCATCGTCTTCGATTACTATGCCAACTTCATCCCCTACTACTCCAATCTTTTCAGTCCGCTTTTCGTCTTCATCGCCGTCATCTTCTTCACCTCCAAGTTGGCCGGCAACTCGGAGATCATCGCCATGCTGGCCGCCGGCGTCTCCTTCAAGCGTCTCATGCGCCCCTACATGATTTCGTGTGTGCTTATCGCCGCCCTCACCTACTATCTCGGGGCCTACGAGATACCCCACGGCACGGTGATACGCCAAGATTTCGAGGCACTCTACCGCAACAACACCAAGAACACAGCGGCCGACAATGTGCAGTTGCAGGTGGACAAAGGCGTGATAGCCTACATCCAGCACTACGACAACAACACGAAGAAGGGCTACGGCTTCAAACTCAACAAGTTTGAGGACAAGAAACTCGTGAGCGACCTCACGGCCATGGAGGTGCAATATGACACCATCTCCGACACCAAGTTCCACTGGCGTATGCGCAACTGGAAGCAGCGCAAGTTGCAGGGACTCAAGGAGCACATCACCAGCGGTGCCGAGAAAGACACGGTCATCCTCATGGAGCCTACCGACCTTGTCTATTCCAAAGGCCAGCAGGAGACATTCACCAGTCCCGAACTGCGCGAATACATCTCCAAGCAAATCGACCGCGGATCGAGCAACGTGGTGCAGTATCAGGTGGAATACCACAAGCGCATTGCCACCTCCTTCGCCTCGTTCATCCTCACGGTCATCGGCCTCTCGCTCTCTTCGCGCAAGCGCAAGGGCGGCATGGGGCTCTATCTGGGTCTCGGTCTGGCCTTGAGTTTCGGCTACATCATGCTCCAGACCGTTTCGGCCACGTTTGCCATCAATGCCGGCGCACCACCGATGCTCGCGGCATGGACACCCAACATGGTGTTCGCCATTGTGGCCTATTTTCTCTATCGGAAGGCTCCGAAATAATAACACAACATTCATTTTAAAACAGAAAAAACAAGAAATAATGTATTTTGACGAGTTAGACTTAAACGACAATGTGCTCGACGCGCTCTATGACATGCGTTTCGATTCGTGCACACCGGTTCAGGAAAAGTGTATCCCTGAAATATTGAAAGGTAACGATGTGCTCGGCGTGGCACAGACCGGTACCGGCAAGACGGCTGCCTACCTGCTGCCCATCTTGAGCAAGCTCGACGACGGCGGCTATCCTAAGGATGCCATCAACTGTGTCATCATGTCGCCTACGCGCGAACTGGCACAGCAAATCGACCAAGCCATGCAGGGCTTCGGCTACTACCTCAATGGGGTGAGCAGCGTGGCTGTGTATGGCGGCAACGACGGCAACCGTTACGACCAAGAACTCAAGAGTCTCCGTCTCGGGGCCGATGTGGTGATTGCCACTCCCGGCCGCCTCATTTCCCACATCAGTTTGGGCAATGTGGACATGAGCAAGGTGAGCTATTTCGTGCTCGACGAAGCCGACCGTATGCTCGACATGGGCTTCTCCGAAGACATTCTCCAGATAGCCAAACTGCTGCCCGACACGTGCCAGACCATCATGTTCTCGGCCACCATGCCCGCCAAAATCGAGGAATTGGCCAAGACGCTGCTCAAGAATCCGGTCGAGATCAAGCTTGCCGTGAGCAAACCCGCCGAGAAAATCAAACAGGAAGCCTACGTGTGCTACGAGACGCAGAAGCTGGGCATCATCAAAGACATCTTCAAGGCCGGCGATCTCAAGCGCGTCATCATCTTCTGCGGCAGCAAGATGAAGGTGAAGCAGGTCAACGCCGCCCTCCAGCGCAAGCACATCAACTGTGGCGAGATGCACTCCGACCTCGAACAGGCCGAGCGCGACGACATCATGTTCAAGTTCAAGAGCGGACAGCTCGACGTGCTGGTGGCCACCGACATCGTGGCCCGCGGCATCGACATCGACGACATTGCCATGGTCATCAACTACGATGTGCCCCACGACGCCGAAGATTATGTTCACCGCATAGGCCGCACCGCCCGGGCCGACCGTGACGGACGGGCCATCACGCTCGTGAGTGAAGACGACATCTACCACTTCCAGCAGATAGAGAAATTCCTTGAGAAGGAAGTGGAGAAGATCCCACTGCCCGCCGACTTGGGCGAGGCCCCTGAATATGCCCGTCAGAGCAGGCCCTCAAAGGGGCGCACAACGGCCAAGAGCCGCCGGCGCAAAGACCGCGACCAGCAGGCCCACCGCCACAAGCCCAACAACCAGCGCCGCCCGGCCCGGCCTGAGCAAGACAAGGAGCGGGAAGCTGCCCGGCCTGCCAACGCCGCCGAACAATCTGCCGGTGACAAGCCGCGCCGCAACCGTCGCCAGAGTGAAGCGCGCCTCGCAGAGGGAAAACCGACGGAAGAAAAGCAGACCGAGGGCAACCCCACTGCCAACCGGCAACCCCGGCAGGAAAGCGACCGGCAGCCCGACAAGTCGGGACGCGGCAACCGCAATCGCCGCAACGCCAAGTCGGCCGGTGGCGACAGCAACCGCAATGGCAACCGTCCCGCTGATGCAGAGAATCGCATGGATGCCGACAAACCGCGCCGCGGCAACAATCGCAACCGGAAACGTGGCAATGGGCGTGACCGCCGTCAGGACGAAAACCGCACCGCCTCCTCTGCACGGAGCATGGAGCCGGGCACTCCCCGAAAGCCCGAGGGCACTTTCAAGATGTTCTTCAAGCGCATCCTCGGCATCAAGAGGCGGTAACCGGCCTTTGAAAGGTCAAAAGAGATTTTTCTTTGGGGGAGTTAAAGGAGAGCGAAAAGCCTCCGGCAGTAAATTCAGCTATGATCCATTGTCCTAACTCCCTTGACTCCCTCTAACTCCCAAAAAGAAAAGAGAAGCGCACCCGGGTGCGCTTCTCTTGTTTTTGATGCTCATCCGATGATTCCCGCAGCATCAGCGCCCAGAGCACCGAGGGCACCGGCCAGTGCGGCCACCAGCACCTTGAGCAAGGCCATCCAGTGGTTGGAGTGAAGTGTCTTCATCTGTCCGTTCCTCCATTCCTTTAGGCGTGATGTTCTTCTGAGGTGCCGGCGGGAGCCGAAGGGTCGGCCTTCTTCCCGGCCTTGTCCTTCTTTTTGTCCACCCGGTAGTCGGCATATTCCTCCACCTTGCAGCCCGTGAGGAAAGAGCGGGTGCGCTTCTTGTCGGCACTGATCTTTACCTCCGGCTGGAAGAGCACGTGCAGGCCTTTCACATGCTTGCCCACGTTGAAGTCCTTGGCCGTGTCGGCAGGGGCCGAAGTGATGCCGATCTTGAAGCTGCCAAACTTGTCCAACTTCACGCGCTGTCCGTTCTGCAAGGCCGTCTGCATGGTCTCCACCAGTTCCGAGATCACGGCGATGATGTCACTGCGTTTCAGCGTGCAGTTGCGCTGCATCGTCTCGGCCAGTTGGTCGGTGGTCACAAGGCCGTCGGCAGCCGCACGGGCATACCACTTGCCCTTGGTGGAAGATCCTTCACGCTTGTTCTGATACAATTTGTACTTTACTGACATAGTTTTTCTTTGTTTTTAGTGTGCGAAGCCCCCGGCATAAGTGTGTGTTTTTATGGAAGCTCCGCAAAGTTGATAATTTAGTTTTAATAACTCTCTGTGTGCCCCTGATCAGGAGGCTGTGTCCGAATCACGGTTGCAAAGGTACAGCCTTTCGCCCCCGTTTCCAAATATCCTTACTATACATCGCAGTAGGCACCACACCATTATTTCACTTCCACCGCCCCAATGCCCACGCATTGCCATCCACCTATTCTATATTAAGACCCGTTGGCGAAATTGATTCATGTTAAGCAATATGTATAAAAAGTTGTGCATATCGTTGAGTTTTAGCGACTTAGTGATGCCAGAGTCATTAAGTCCAATTCATATTATGCGCAACTTATATACAAAGTTCGTCAAAAGACTTGGGATATGTGAACTATAACAATAAACCCATCGGAAGAATTAAGTACACATCAAATTGATTCCGCCAACGGGTAGTAGATAATCTTTGCCCATCGGCTTTGAAGCCAATGTCTCGGGTTGGAGTTTATGATCTTTTTCAAGTTTAGCAATATCATGAATTTTATTGCGGTAGTCATCGAAGATGTCCTCTGATTCAATCTCATGCTTCCGAGCTTCACCCATTTGCAGAAAAGGCTCTTCCTTTTCAATGCCGAGAAATCTCCGACCAAGAAGATTGGCGGCTATTCCTGTAGTGGAACTGCCGGCAAATGGGTCTAATATCCATGCGTCAGACTTGGTTGAAGCAAGAATAATTCGAGATAAAAGTGCCAATGGTTTTTGGGTGGGATGTTTGCCGCACGACTTTTCCCAACGGGCTATGGCCGGTAAGCGCCAGACATCTGTCATCTGCTTGTCGTCGTTTATCTTCTTCATTACACTATAGTTGAAGTAATGAGGAACTTTTGGCTTCTTCCGGGCCCAAATAATAAACTCTGTAGAATAAGTGAAGTAACGGCACGAAATATTTGGCGGCGGATTGGTCTTAGCCCATGTCACTACATTCAGAATTTTATATCCAAGTTCCTGAAGGCAGTTTGCTATGGAAAAAATATTATGGTATGTACCCGATATCCATACAGTGCCGTTGTCTTTGAGTTTATCACGACAAAGTTTCAGCCAGTTGTAATTGAACTCGTGCATCTTCTCGGGCAGGAGACCTTTGTCCCACTCTCCCTTGTTGACGCTGACAATTTTTCCACTTTGACAGCTTATTCCTCCATTGGAGAGAAAATAGGGTGGGTCGGCAAAAACCATATCAAATTTGAAATCAAACTGTGACAGCAATTCGAGACTATCGCCTTGAAGCAAGGTGAAAGCCCGGTCTTCTGATTTGAAATAAGGTTTTAATTCGCCCACTATTATTCTTCCGCTTTTACTTTCGCTATGAATTCTTCTAATGTAGTGAGGTTGTAAAGTTCCGGAATTATGTTATATGCCTCTTCAAGTTTGTTTTTTGCAGATTCCCAACCTTTGCCATCGGTTATCCAGACGAACTCATATTGAGGAAGCGAGTTGATTTTCTGACCAATGTCAGAATATGAACGAGCGACCTCATTCAATTTGGACCCGCCTCCGCTGTAAAAATTTACTTCGATAAGATAGGTTCTCTTAGATGTCTTGACAACAAAATCAAAACGTTTCTTATCCTTTCCGAGAATTTCCAGCCCCGGGAGTGTTGACGAAGTAATTTCACGCTGATATGTGACACCGTTATTGTCAAAGACAGAAGCGACACGGTTTGCCATCAAATCGCCACTTCTGTTTTTGCGTGCGTTCGTGTCAAGTCCGGCCTCTACGCCAAATGCGTAATCCACGAGATTCTTGATGTTCTTGTCTTCGAAAACCTCCTGCAGGCCAGTATCCTTGATAAAGGCGATTACACCATCGACAGATTCGAAGTAGTGTTTTATGAGTTGGATGTTGCCCTCCTCATCGATGACTTTCTTTCCGGAATTTTTCCTGACGGCAATGAGGATCTCCAAATCTTCGAAGCAAACTTTGTTTCTGTCCCAGAGTTTACGGATCGCCGACTCCATGTCTTGTTGTCCGATGAGAAAGTTTAGGGTGTTGAGACTAATCTCAACATCTTCGACGTGTTTTTTAATCTTGTCGAAGTCACAGAAAAACCCGAGGGTGGCATTGGTCTCTTTCAGTTGGGAAAGAAAAGTCTTAAAATATATCTTACTCATACAGCTTTGGACAACAGACGATTATCAATCTCATAGTCGTTTCTGATAAGAAGTTCGGTCAGTTTGCCACGTTTCGACGGGTTTGCATTTATCGAGCGTGAAGCCCAAACTCTTTCTATGTTAAAATCATTGTATAAATCTTCAAAGAACAAATCATCAGGATTCTTGGCACTGCAATCAGAGTTGCTAAGCATCCACAAACAATTTGGCGAATCAATCTGACGACAAAAAGCAGCTAATGTCCGTTGATCGTCATCGTTAAAGTCACCCTTTGAATATGAAGTGAAATTTGAAGTAGCATCAAGAGGTCTATACGGAGGATCGAAATAAAAAAACGTCAGCCTATCGGATTTGATAAAGTCAGCAGTCTCCTCAAAACTCCGGTTGGTTATTTCAATATCCACCTTATTTAGTAATGCGCTGTCCGCCAGTATCGTGTCAGCGTTGCAAATCATAGGATTCTTGTATCTGCCGGCCGGCACATTGAACTCCCCTTTACGGTTCACTCTGTAAAGTCCATTGAAACATGTCTTATTAAGGAACATAAAAAGGACGGTGTTCGTCACATCGTCTACAACATGACGGTTGAAGTTGTCCCGTTCCTCAAGGTACATGTTTTTTCTATCTTCATCAGAAGATAGGCTAAAATATTCCATTTCCTTTTCTTTAAGCCCATCAATGAGTTTGAGGGGATTGTCTTTAATGGTTTTATAGGCCTTTACCAAATCCTCGTTTATGTCATTAATGATGGCCATCTTGAGATGTGGAAACTTCCTAAGTACATGGAAAAGCATTGCCCCCCCACCGGTGAATGGTTCCACATAAGTAAAATCTTCGTTGTAGAGTCTTCGCGGAAGGTATTTGTCCAACTGGCTAAGCAGCTGTCCTTTCCCTCCTGCCCACTTTATGAACGGTTTAGCTTTTTCGTTTATCTGCATGTGATGCCCCTTTCAACTCTTTAATCGCAAAGTTAATCAATTAGTTTGAGAAACTTTCCAACGACACAGAAAATTTGAGAGTTGAATATTGATTATATGTCTTGTTCCTCAAAATAGTCGTTGTCAATTTTCTTTATCGCAAAGGTCTGCGAGACGGAAACGCCCAAGCTGTATTCTATCATGAGACTGGCCAGCCGGGTGCCGTCTATCAGTGCTATCTTATAGTTGTTCGGATGATAGTTTTGGGCATCTTGCGTGAATGAAGATGTGGTGATGAATACGCCTTTGGAACCTCCGCGGTCGGCCATCGCACCGATAAAGGCTTGCAGTTGGGGCCGGCTCACCTTATTGTCTTTGGCCCAGCGTTTGGCTTGTATGTAGATATTGTCAAGGCCCAGTTTATCTTCTTCGATGATGCCGTCGATGCCTCCGTCACCACTGAACCTTGTCACCTTACTGGAGATGCCATACCCCATCTTCCGCAGCAAATCGACCACGAGCCTTTCAAAGAATTCCGGCGACTCAGACAAGACCTTGTCCAAGAGGTCAGAAGCCAACTGACTTGACAATTCTTTATAGGCAGCGGTCATACTTTCCAAAGGGGTTTTTCCATCACTCTCTTCTTCTGTATGTTGTTTGAAAGTTTTGTTTCCCGACCGTTTCTGAAATTCTCTGAATGAAGGATACTTTAAAAGATAGTTCCTGTCTATTTTAGAGGGGTGCTCGGCGAGCACCTTTCGTCCTTCGCCCGTAATGAGATAGATGCCTTTCTTGTTGTTCTCTACAAGACCGGCATTCTTCATGTAGGTTTTCGCCCACCCCATCCTTGAACGGTAGACCGGGATGTTGCGGTCATCCGTTGTCTCCTTTTCTTCTTCTGTGAGATTGAAAAAACTTGCCATAGCACCGGCACATTCGCTTGTCGAATGCTCTTTGCCGTCGCCAAGGAATTGTAGTAACGGTAGCATGAAAGTTTCGTATTGTGGAATCATAAGCGATTTTAAATAACATTGACAAAGGTATGGATTTTTTTTGTATGTCAGATGATTTCTGAAAGTTTTTTGATGCAATGATGGCAAAATATACCACAAAAAACCGATAAACAAGAGAAGATATCACCATGATTCCACAATGCCACGAAGACAAAGATGATGCTGATTATGATGCTCTTCCATGATACCGGATACCGTTGTCTCAAGCATTTCTATCTTGAAAAGATGTGTTACTTTGTCTAAAAAATGAGACAGAGTAACAGAAGAACATAGGTTTATTTTGTCACTTTATCTAAAGTCATGTGTGATGATTCTTTGACAAAACTCCTGTGGCGAAAACTCGTTAACGAGCGTGAAGCGGTGGGCCGAAGAGGCCGAGAAAACGGGGGCGGCAAGGCGAAAACGGTCGGCTGACCATGCGAGAGGCCACACTCGCGTGCCCAAATAGCTGCAATGACAACGCGAAAGGGCCCGGACGGGCTTCTCGAAGAGGCTCTTTGAGAAGCCCGTTTGGGTCCTTTAAGCGTGTTGCAGGCATGGGGCGGGTGGTCAAGAGAAATCAAGTCGCTGAATGACAGACGATTAGTCGCTTCACTGAAATTCGCGTGTGTGCAGCCGGATGGGAGTTGGCGGAAAATATCGCAAGCACGGGGCGTGAAAACGAAGAAACGGTTTTACATTTGGAGCACAAGCGGGTGGGGGAGTGGTGAAAGAGGGAGGAAGCGTGATGCATGGCGGCGAAAAAACTTGCTGCCCACGCGCCATGCTTTCGCGGAAAAACAGTATCTTTGTATCTCCTAACTGAAAATTTCCAAAGAAGAAGATGGAGAATCAATTTACACGCACCGAAATGCTATTCGGCCCGGCGGCTGTGAAGAGGCTGGCGGCCGCACGGGTGGCCGTGTTTGGCGTGGGCGGCGTGGGCGGCCACGTGGTGGAGGTGCTGGCCCGCAGTGGGGTGGGCGAGCTGACGCTTGTGGACAACGACCGGGTGGGCATCACCAACATCAACCGCCAGATCATCGCTACGCTCTCCACGCTCGGACGACTGAAAGTGGATGTGGCCGAGGAGCGCATACACGACATCAACCCCGGCTGCGCGGTGCGCACGCACGCGATGTTCTACCTGCCCGAAAATGCCGATGGGATAGACCTCACGCAGTTTGACTACGTGGTGGACTGCATCGACACCGTGACGGCCAAACTCGAACTCGTCAGGCGGTGCCGGGCGGCGGGCACACCGCTTCTCTCGTGCATGGGGGCGGCCAACAAGCTCGACCCGACGGCTTTTCGCGTGGCCGACATCAACGAGACGAAGATAGACCCGCTGGCCAAAATCATCCGCAAGAAGTTGCGCAAACTCGGCATCGACCGCCTGCAGGTGGTCTACAGTGAGGAGGAGCCGCGGCAGCCCTTCGGTGAGTCTCCCGCCTTTGCTCCTGACGGTGACAACGTGCCGGCAGCAGCCGCTCCCCGGCGTAGCACACCGGCCTCCAATGCCTTTGTGCCGGCGGCGGCAGGACTGGTGGCGGGCGGGCACGTGGTGAAAGAGCTCATCGCCGACTTCCTCTGAGGTTCCCTCTTCAAACAAGACATTCCAAAAAACTACAGCAACATGAAATATCTCATCATCTCCGACATCCACGGTTCACTGCCCCGACTGGAGCAGGCACTCCGTTTCTATGACGAATGGCACTGCGACATGCTTTGCATTCTCGGCGACATCATCAACTACGGCCCGCGCAACGGTCTGCCCGAAGGGCTCGACCCCAAGGGCATCGCCAAGCGGCTCAATGACATGGCCGACGACATCGTGGCCATACGCGGCAACTGCGACTCCGAGGTGGACCAGATGCTGCTCTCCTTCCCCATCATGGCCGACAGCATGATGCTCGTGGACGAGGGGCGGCGCATCTTCCTCACCCACGGACACATATATAATAAGGTGAACCGCCCGCGCGGTCGCGTGGATGCCATCATCTACGGGCACACCCACTTGTGGGAACTCGAGCGGGAAGAGGATGTCGTGGTGTGCAACACGGGCTCCGTCACCTTCCCCAAGGGGGGCAATCCGCCCACTTTCGCCCTGCTCGACAACGGCACGCTGAGTGTCATCACCCTCGATGGCGAAGTGCTCAAAAGTGTCAGAATATAGTCTCCCCCCGGTCCCTCCTTCGGATGGGCCGGGGGAGGCTTTTCCCATCCTTCCCTTTCTTCCTTTTCAGCCAAAGAGCCTTGCGCTGTTCATACTCTTCGCGCCGACGTTCCAGAAAATTGTCTGCCATGATGTGTGTGGAGGGAAAAGAGGTTAGTTGGCGAATCGGGTGTAGATAACATCCAAGCGGATGTTGGCTGTGGTGCCGTCTCCCTTACGCAACCGCGTGGTGGAAAGAGACATGTCGTTGACTATCTTGGTGATGGTGACAGACCGATCCTGCGAATTGGTACGCGTGGTGAGTGTGACGGGGATAATCACCGCCTTGTTCCAGTCGGCCACATTGCGGTTTTTGTTCATATAACCGATGAGGTTGCCGATGTTTTCAAAGGTGTAGGTGTTGTCACTGTTGGCGTTGTAGGTGCAGAGAAACGAGGTGCGACCATCGTTGAGCCGGCCCTCCTCGAAGAAGCTGTACATCATGCTTTTGGGCACGATGAGCAGTGTCTTGGGCGTATTGAGCCGGTATTTGCCGGTGGTGGTGTCGTTGATGCGCGGGATGACGAGTTTGGCCGAACTGAGCGTGTCGGAATCGTGCCCTTTCAAGATGTCGTCGACGGGCAGCGTGACCTCAGTGAAAAGTCCGGCCGGTGTCTTGAGATAGGTGCATGAGCTGTCGTCGGCAAGACGCTTGATGGAGCCCTCGTCGTTGTCGAAGTAGGTGGTTTGGAGTACCTCCTCCGTGCCTGCAAACGATGCGTAGCCATTATAATAATAGGTGGAGTCGACCATGTTGCCCGCCTTGTTGGCAAGTTTGCGCGTCTCCCTGCCACGATAGCCCACCATGAGCCAGCTGGTACTCACGTCGGCCATGGAGCCCAGGCCGCCCGTGTGCTCGAAGTAGAAGCCGCGGAGGATGTTGTTGATAAACTTGTAGTTGTCGGCAAACAACTTGCGGTTGTTGTAGTATTGCCTCATGATGTAGGTGCCGAGGTTGTTGTAGGTGGTGCCGTCGGGTGCGGTGTAGGTGCCGGTGATCGGTATCCGGATACTCGGTACATATTTCTTGGAGCGGCGCAGGGAGTCGCTCACGGTGAGGTCGGTGAGCGTGTAGCTCTTGTCCACCTTGAGTCCGCCGGAACGCAGATAGCCCTCGGCGCGCGGATTGAAGTTGGAGTAGTATTTGCGGTTTTCGTTCATCGTGCGTCCCATTTCATGGGCGGTGAGCTTCATGGGTGCCAGCGAATCGCCGTAGAAACTGTTGTAGAAGAGTTCGATGTAACAGTAGTCGGCCACGATACTGTCGTTGCTGTCTCGACTCTTGATGGAGTCTTTCACAGCCGGGAATCCCGGTTCGTCCACCACGCCAAACTGTATCATGCAGTTGCCCGTGACGTATGCCCCTGTTTCGGGGTCGCGCACCTTGCCCAGATAGCCCACGCTGTTGCGCGAGAGCACCGAGTCGGCCACGATGGTCTGCGTGGTCACACCGTAGGCGGCGGCACTGATGTTGAGTTTGTCCGAGCTGTGTGTGAGTGATGTTCCGAAGTCTCCGGTGTTGTCATCACATGCGGCGAGCAGCAGGGCGCACGATGCTGCGGCAGCTAAAATTCTTAACTTCATGAGTTATCGAAAATGAAAAATGTGTTGTTGCATTGAAGATGAGATGCCTTGCAGGACCGTCACCCCCGCTCTTGCGGAGGTCACTCACCGGCATCCGGAATCAGTTGGTTGAAATAATCGGCGTAGGCATCGGCGAAGTCTTCGCCCGGATAGCGCAGCACGGGCAGTCCCCGACTTTCGGCATGGGCGAGCAACTGCGCGTTGACATCCTTGCCGGCCTCGACGAGTCCGTCGCTGTAGTCGATGGCCATCTTGCCCAGTTCGAGGAAGTCGAACGTGTCGCCGTAACCCTTGAGCAGCGAAGCCTTGGCCCCCCTGAACTCCACGCTCCGCTTGAAGTGCTTGCCCAAGTCGTTTTTCAGGCGGTTGGTGAAGAGCGAAGTCACCACCTTGGTCTTGGCAAACGACGGTTCGTCCTTGTAGGCCGTCTTGATATAGAGCGGCACCACGGCCCCTATCCATCCCTGACACACGATGATGTCGGGTGCCCAGCGCAGTTTTTTCACCGTCTCGAGCACGCCCCGGGCATAGAAGATGGCCCGCTCGCCGTTGTCGGCATACTCCACCCCGTTTTCATCGGCTTCCATCTGCCGGCGGCTGAAGTAGTCGTCGTTGTCGATGAAATACACTTGCAGTCGCGAGGTGGGTATCGATGCCACTTTGATGATCAAAGGGTGGTCTGTTTCATCAATGATGAGATTCATTCCCGAGAGGCGTATCACCTCGTGCAACTGGCCGCGACGCTCGTTGATATTGCCCCATTTGGGCATGAACGTGCGTATCTCGAACCCTTTTTCCTGTACGCGGTGGGGCAGGTCTCTGCCCAGCACAGAGATTTCGGATTCAGGCACGTAGGGAGCTATCTCCTGGTTGATGAACAATACTTTCTTTGCCATTTCAAAACTGTTTTTTAAAAGATTAGAGCCGGCGGACGTTATAGGCCTGTGGACGGACAACGGCCATAAGTTCACTTTTTACTCATCCAATTACGTGCAAAGTTACAAAAAAAAGTTGGTATTTCTTCCCTTTCTCCCTTAAAAGGCGAAAAACAGGAGCCTTATTGGCATATTTTTAAAATAATTCTTTCTTATTTAAGAAAAAAGTTGTTATTTTGCACGCGTTTAGGAACACGACAACTGCCGGACCGGACGCAAGCAGCTGCAATGACTTCGGCGGCAACCGGAAGGCCGGCCGGAGACCTGCAGCGGGCAGCGGAACCGACGGGCAGACAGAATAACAGAGACGAGATGAAAGTAATCAAAAAGATTGTAGAACTCCAGAACGAACTCTTCAAGGCTCGCAAGGAAGGTAAGGAAATCGGACTTGTGCCCACGATGGGTGCCCTGCACGAGGGGCACGCCTCGCTGGTGAGGCGCAGTGTGGCCGAAAACGCCGTCACGGTGGTTTCGGTGTTTCTCAATCCCACACAGTTCAACGACCCGGGCGACCTCGACCGCTATCCGCGCACGCTTGAGCCCGACTGCCGGCTGGCCGAAGCCTGCGGGGCCGACTATGTGTTTGCACCGTCGGTGGAGGAGATGTATCCCACGCCCGACGAGCGGCACTTCGAGTTTCCGCCCGTGACCACGGTGATGGAGGGCGCGCGCCGGCCGGGCCATTTCAACGGGGTGTGTCAGGTGGTGAGCCGCCTGTTCTATATCGTGCGACCCACACGGGCCTATTTCGGCGAGAAAGACTGGCAGCAGATAGCCGTGGTGAAGCGGCTTGTGGACTATATCGGCATGGATGTGCGCATCGTGGAATGCGACATCGTGCGCGAGGCCGACGGACTGGCCAAGAGCAGCCGCAACACGCTGCTCGCGCCCGACGAGCGGCAGAAGGCACCGGCCATCTTCAAGGCCCTGAAGGCTGCCGTGGACTATGCCCGGACGCACTCCGTGGCCGAGACTCACGACCGTGTGGTGGCCGAAATCAACGCCGTGGACGGTCTGGAGGTGGAATATTTCGAAATCGTGGACGGGCACACGCTTCTGCCCGTAAACTCATGGGACGACAGCGACTACGTGGTGGGCTGCATCACGGTCTATTGCGGCAAGACGCCCATCCGGCTCATCGACCACATCCGGCTGAAGACCCCCGAGACTACGGCTGCCGGACAGGAAGAAAAGAAGTAGAAAACCAACACACAGAACGAAGATGCAAATAGAAGTACTCAAGTCAAAACTCCACTGCGTGACCGTCACCGAGGCCAATCTCAACTACATGGGCAGTATCACTATCGATGAAGACCTCATGGATGCGGCCAATCTCATCGCGGGCGAGAAAGTGCAAATCGTGGACAACAACAACGGCGAACGTTTCGAAACCTATATCATCGCGGGCGAGCGCGGCAAAGGTGACATCTGTCTCAACGGTGCGGCTGCCCGCAAGGTGCAGGTAGGCGACACCATCATCATCATTGCCTACGCCCTCATGGATTTCGAGGAGGCCAAGACATTTAAGCCCACGGTGGTGTTTGGGAAATAAGAGACCGGAAAAGCAAAAAAACTACGGACTCCTAAGAGACCCCCAAAGCTACGGACCCCCAAACCCCCTAAAGGGGGCTTTACATTCCTGCGAACAAGTGGGGTGGAAAAGCCCCCTTTAGGGGGTTTGGGGGTCTCTTGGGGGGGCTTGTTTTTTTGTTGGGCTTGCTTTTGTTTTTGGGTCTACAACACTTGGCCGCGCACAGGCCGGCGGATGGTGTAACTCACGTGCAGCCAACGGGGGATGCGGGCGTCGCGGGGCTCGAGGATGAGTTGGTCGAAAGGCGTGTGAGTGCGCAGGAAGTCGAGATACTTGAGGGCTGTCTCCTCGTTGGGCACAAAGATGTCGGCAGCCTCGCCGAGCAGGTGTTGTGAGCGCGAGACACCGCCCACGGCCCTGTTGAGCGTCTCGCAGCGGTAGCCGCTGGTGATGCGGATGCAGCCGAAACGGCGGCGCAGAGGTTCGAGCACCTCCTCGCAAAGCAGGCGCAGGGCTTCAACGGCGATAGCGGGCGGACGATTGTCGATGCGCAGGTCTACGGCTGTGGCCGAACGGACAAATTCGCCGAGGCGGAAATGGGGTGAGAGTGGTTGTGAGAGAAATTCTTCGTTGGTCATTCGTTTTTTAGTGGAAAGGTGGTTAATATAAATAATGTAAACATTCAAGATAGAAGTGCAATTTCTTAATGGGTGTTTGTAAGAGTTGGCCTCCGTGTCGGATGCGGACGTTC